>ERZ773213.204-NODE-204-length-37689-cov-11.635011_pt1 | contig 37689 bp, 34 predicted proteins | sample MGYA00580996_ERZ773213 | MGnify/ENA primary metagenome ERZ773213 (study PRJEB29015, sample SAMEA2738152) | human oral metagenome | biome: human oral; feature: human-associated habitat; material: saliva | place: China | collected 2197 ...
AAGGCATTGATTTGAAACAAGACGTAATGGCTCTGCAACGTCTGAAAGAAGCTGCTGAGAAAGCCAAAATCGAATTGTCCAGCGGTCAGCAAACTGAAATCAACCTGCCATACATCACTATGGACGCAACAGGTCCTAAACACTTGGCCATGAAAATTACCCGTGCCAAATTTGAAAGCCTGGTTGAAGATTTGATCCAACGTTCTATCGAGCCTTGTAAAGTCGCATTGAAAGATGCCGGCTTGAGCACCAGCGATATCGATGACGTAATTTTGGTCGGCGGTCAAAGCCGTATGCCGAAAGTACAAGAAGCCGTTAAAGCCTTCTTCGGTAAAGAGCCTCGTAAAGACGTGAACCCTGACGAAGCTGTTGCCGTAGGTGCAGCGATTCAAGGCGAAGTATTGAGCGGCGGCCGTAGCGACGTATTGCTGCTGGACGTAACTCCTCTGTCTTTGGGTATCGAAACCATGGGCGGCGTGATGACCAAGCTGATTCAAAAGAACACTACTATTCCGACTAAAGCGTCTCAAGTGTTCTCTACTGCCGAAGACAACCAAAGCGCAGTAACCATCCATGTGCTGCAAGGCGAACGCGAGCGCGCTTCTGCCAACAAATCTTTGGGTCAGTTCAACTTGACCGACATCGCACCTGCACCACGCGGTATGCCGCAAATTGAAGTTACTTTCGACATCGACGCCAATGGTATCTTGCACGTTTCTGCTAAAGACAAAGGTACAGGCAAAGCGGCCAACATCACCATCCAAGGTTCTTCAGGTTTGAGCGAAGAAGAAATCGAACGCATGGTAAAAGATGCCGAAGCCAATGCTGAAGAAGATAAAAAACTGACTGAATTGGTCGCTTCCCGCAACCAAGCCGAAGCCCTGATTCACTCCGTGAAAAAATCTTTGGCTGATTACGGCGACAAACTCGACGCTGCCGAGAAAGAAAAAATCGAAGCCGCGTTGAAAGAAGCCGAAGAAGCCGTGAAAGGCGACGACAAAGCCGCTATCGATGCCAAAGCCGAAGCTTTGGGTGCAGCCAGCCAAAAATTGGGCGAAATGGTTTACGCTCAAGCGCAAGCCGAAGCACAAGCAGGCGAAAGCGCACAAGCCGAGCCGTCTTCCGCCAAGAAAGACGATGACGTGGTAGATGCCGACTTTGAAGAAGTAAAAGACGACAAGAAATAATTGAGGTCGTCTGAAAAAAGCGCGAATCGAAAGGTTCGCGCTTTTTGTCGTTTGGGAAATGTGTAAAGACACTTTGTCAAAATTGACGGTAAACTTTTAAAAGCTTGCTACATCATCGTGTTGCCATACTTCTATTGCCGAATTTTGAACAGATTTCGCCGAATGCTGACAGCAGCTGACAGTCAAAACCATTAATATTTTGTCCATCGCTTGAGTGCGAATAAATTCTTATTTTTACCTCAAATCAACCCCTTGAAAGAAGATAAATATGAAAAAACTGATTCAAATGACCTCTTTGATGGTTGCAACTGCCGGTTTGGTATTGGTTCCGGTCGCTTCTGCACACGGCAAACACGAAATGCATCCGAAACAAGAACGTATGCACAAAAAAGCCAAACCGCAAAAAATGAAAAAAACTGCACCTAAAGCCAAATACCACGCAGCCAAGCCCAAACAGCATCAAGAGCATCGCCACGACCATCATTAAGATGAATCCTCAACAATAAATAAGGCCGTCTGAAACCCAAACATCAGGTTTCAGACGGCCTTTAGTTTATCTGTCAAATAGAGGTTTGCCGTTTTTCTTGTGCCAAACGGGTCGGCTCCAACCAGGCAATGTTTCTTTCTGCAAGCGCATTGCGCCAATAATCCAGTTTGGTATCCAAATCTTCAGAGAAACTGTCTTGATTCAAAAGCTGAATGATAACGCCGCCGTCCGTAGCTTCAGCCAAGCGGCTGATTTGACGCAAAATGCCGCGATCGGGAACAGTTTGCGTGCGTACGCCGATGAGAAGTTGCGCCGGAGTTTGTTTCAATTCGGCTTCTAATTGTTCCAAATCTTTTCTGCCGGCGACCACGCCTTTGTCTATCCATTCTTGCGCCAAAACGCCGGAAAACCAAAGCGGCTCAGGCCATTCTGTTTCCAGTGTAACTGCCCATTTGGGCGCATTATTCAGCGTAATTTTGGATGAAGCGGGAACGATGTTTTCCTGAAAATCATCGGCATCGACAATTTTCGTTTGCCATGTGCGGAGGATTTTTTGATAGTAGGGCTGATTCAAATCCAAACGTTCGCGAAGGGTTTTTAAAGTAATCTTGCAAGCCAGCCAAGCAAGCAAGCGCGGCAGAATGCCGTAGCAGATAATGCTGCCGATGAGTAAACCTGCCCAAGCGCGTGCATCTTCGATATGATTGTTCAGACGGCCTGCAATTACGGCCTGACTGTCGGGAACAGGAAAGCCCAAACGTTCCGGCAGCCATGATAAAGCTTCAACCGTTTTCACCAATGCCGTATTGCTTAAAAGCGTACTTTCCCAGTTGAACGTATATTGACGCACCAAAAGCAGCAGCAAAACAGAAACTAACATTCCCGACAGCGTGCATAGCCACAGGCCGTGTGAAGTTGCACCAATCAGCCAACGCGTTTGCGGTTTGCGCCATTCATCCACATAAAGCCGCAAAATTGCCTGATTGACCGGATCTTTGCCTCGGAACCAAGTTGCCGGGCTGCTGATAAAGTGCACATTTTTCAAACGCAAGAATAAAGTCGCCAGCCACACCAGCAGCATGACCGTATTCATGCCCAAAATCCCGGCCAATACCAGAAAAAAGTTCAGCCCCTGATTGTCCATCAAAAGATAAGTGCTGGAAAAACCGACCGTAAACAACAACGTCGCCGCAACAATCCAAAGCCAAAACGAGCCTGTCTCCACCTGTTGCAACACATATTTCAAATGCTGGTCGCGGTCAATAATTTGAGCACGGCGTATCAGTTTTTCCTCGTTGCCGCCATCAATATGTCGCAACGCTTCCGTCGCCTGCACAGGATCTCCTGGAAAAATATAGGCACGTTCTTCAAGGATACGGACCAATTCGACAAGTTTTTGCGATGGATTCAACATAAATGATAGGCCGTCTGAAAGATAAAATGGAAACGTCTGTAAAAGCAGTTTCGATTTTGAATAGGGTATATAGTGGAATAGATGTAAAAAAAGCAGCCCGAAAGCTGCTCATTTTGAGTGTGGTACGACGGAGAGACTCGAACTTAAGAGGTAATTCATTGTTTTATATTATATAAATAATAAATCAATTCAAATATACCCCCAAATAACCCCCCATCTTGCAAAGGTCAAAAAATTATTTAGCAGTCTAATGCCGGTTATTATAACTTTTTTTGGGGCGTGTTGTTATTTGAGTGAGTAGGTCGGCGGCTTCCCGCTCAAATTTAAACCGCTATATATATACAAATGCACTGGTTACTCTGGTTACCTGGTTACCAGCCCCTAAAAACCTTTATAAATCAACGATAATGCGGTAACCAGTTATGACCTTGTCATTGGTTACCAGTGCCGATTAAGTGGTTACCCGCCATTTTTTGCTTTCTTTTTATGGGCTCGCAAAATTCAAGGGACTGCATTATTACGCGCGTATTGGTATAAAAAAACGTTAAGAAACATGGCTGTATTCTTATGCTGCATTATTACGCGCGCGCGTATTGGTGTCGAAATTATTTATCTCTCGTCTGTTTTTGTTGGTCATGGCGGAAATAGGGCATACTTGCGCTGTAAGCGCGTTTTGTTGATTTGGTAGGGGTAGGTATAGGGTGGGGTGTGAATGGCTCTAATTTTTGAGATTTGGGTGATTCCTGTCGATTTTATGCTTTATTGGTTGGTCTGCCTGAATGTTTAGACGAAAAAAAGCCCGCATTATGCGGGCGGGTTGAATTGTGAGGTGTTATGTTTGATTAGGATGGTATCGGGAAAATCATTTGGGCAGATGGGAGCTTAATACATCGACGACATGGGCATCTTGGTCATGTTTATCCAAGATGTTAAGCACCGGAACCAGCACGGAAAGTACGGTGTAGATTTGAAACGTTGTCAGTATTGCCAAAAAAGCCATCGATGCTGATCGGAGTTGATGTATATGGCACATCGCGAAAGGAATTTGCTTAACCAAGGGTGCAAGCATCCCCACCAATAACACTGCCACGAGAACGGCGATGGAATGGATGACTGGAGAGAAAAGCTGCTTGAACCCTTTTCGGTAGATGGGGTCGGTAGATGATTTGCTATAAGGGCTTTTCAGCCTGTCAGGATAGATGATAGCCAACCATACTCCGGCGACAGCAAAAATAATGGATGCAGTGGAACGGAGTGCTTCATAAAGCACCCACTGTTCACTAAACCGGACTGCCGAGCCATAAAATGCGGCTGTGCCGATGATTACTGCAGACAGTAGTATAAACAACCATTTAACCCACATTTGTCGTGTATTCAGATATTATCAACTCTTTCGATTTTAGCATAATATCAAGGATTCCAATAGCAGGGTAGATGCCTTTTACCTTATGTAATCCACTGGCCGGAATCGTTTTGGTAATGATATTGCCATGTATCCAATAGGTTTTTGAATCGCCTCGCAACGTGAAACCGCAGTTATCCTGCTCTGGGTCTATAGCGGCATTTTGCCACCCGGAAATCCATTCAATCAGGTCTTTCTGAGTTTGGAAGCCCGCGCTGGTTTCCGTTTTAATCCTGATGGTCTCTAAAGGTGCAAATAAACTTGTGTTACCAAACAACTTGGGAAGATATTTTTTCAATACGCCGTCTGATTCTCCCTTCGTTACCTTGACTGTGCAATTATTCTTAATGCGTGTGATTTTGTTATAATTTCTAACTACATAATCTATTTCAGATTGGCTTTTTAATAGTTTGCAAACAAAGTGCGGCGTGATTGTTCCCGATATTTTATTCGGCAATTTAAAGTCTATTTTTTTAATAAAACCGTCCTCGCCCTCTTCGCTTGGTTCTTTTATCGTTGTTTTTTCTATTATTTTTGGATTTATCCATAGGAAGTTTTTGATATATAACTCAAATGATTCCCGACCTGCAAATGAAGCCCCCGTCGGCATCAGCGTTGCATAGAACCTCTTTTCGGGGCAAATAAGAATATAGCTTACAAATCCAAAAGTTTTCCCTTTGGATGCCTTTACTTCTTCTGATTTCAGATCTCCAATCTTACTCGACAAGTCAAGCGATACAACTTCATCGGATGATGCTTTATCAGTCTTATTCCAAAGAGAAATAATCCAAAATCCATCATTGTGTTCAATATCCAATATAAAAGTTGTCGGATCTTGATCTTGATTCGATATACCTGTTTCTTGAATGGATTTATCGGAGACATACTCTTTTAGGTCATGTAAGGTTTGCAATATGCAATCATACCCTTGCGGATTCTTATGCGATCCATTGAAATATCCGCATTTTTCAATCTTGAAATATCTTAATTTGAAGTCAGTAGACATTTAAATTCCTTTTTGTAAGCAATTGTTTATAAATATTACTTTGACATGTGATCGATTAAGTTTAATCTGTGGGCTGTATGCCACATCAACTATCAGCTTCGTTTTCCTTAGGTGTTGGTTGATAGCATAAATTTCGTGCCCATTCTTTACTTCTTCCCAAGTCTGTTTCAAACAATCACGCTCCACCAAAACACGCGCCCAATAACAGACAGGTCGTCAAGGCTTGCCTCTTCGTCCGGATATTCTGATTGATTGTAGCTTCTGATTCTGACCTTGTTTTCCGGCAATTTGTGCAAAATCTTAGTACGCAGTAAACCGCCGTGATTGATGGCGTAAATCTGACCGTCTCTAATCGTCTTGTCCGCTGTGTTGATTCCAAGTGTTGCACCGCTTGGAAATACCGGCTCCATGCTATCCCCATCTGCCGTTACACAAACCACGTCTGCCGGATTGATTCCGTGCTTTCTGAGCGTCTTACGCGAAAATCTCAGCTTGTAACCGTTGTAGTCCTCTATATCGTCTGCAAAGCCATTACCTGCCGACAATTTGATGTCTTTGTACAGCGGGGCTTCGCAATCATCTTCTGATAGGGGCGTGTTGCTGTCCCATTCGTCAATTTTTCCTAAAGGCGTGGCGTTTGAGATGACCTCGTTATCTTCCTTTCCTGTTTCCAGCCAATATGGGGAAACGTCTAATGCTTTGGCAATAGAGGCTAAATTTGTTGGGCGTTTGTTACGTCCTGACTCAATGGCCGCGATTGCCGCTTGGCTTACTCCCAATAGCTTACTCAGTCCTGCCTGACTTAAGCCCTTGTTTCTTCTGGCTTCTCTTAGGCGGTCTTTGATTTCGCTCATGCTGTTATTCCTTCTAGTTGTTATCGGTACAAATGTACTACAAAAAATAATTACTTTGGTGCTTGCATTTAAGTCTGATTATACTTATAAGCAACAAAGAAACCCGCCAATAAAGGCGGCTTGATGATTTTTGAACTACGATAAAGGGATAAAGTCAAGGCTATAGCTAGCTGATTTCCTGTAATAGCTAGCTGATTTCATGAAATGAACTAGTTGATTTCATGAAACAGGCGATAAAAGTGAAGTGAGATTTTCTCACTTCACAAATCAGCTTCAGACGGCAAAAGAAAAGCCCGCCATTGTCGGTAATAGCGGGCTTGCTCTTGGTTATTCGTCAAAGTCGGGCGGGGCTTCTCCCATCAAAACATAAAATCGGCTTGCAACGCCGTTGCGTTTGCGCTGGTGTTGCCATCTGTCGTTATTGGTTTTTTTCGCCCATTTGCGAGTATGTAGGACTTCACATACTTTACGCGGGCTATATCCTTTACAGACTTCATCTTCAAAGACTACGGGGATTATCCAATACTCATCTCTGCTTCCCTCTTGTTTCCGATAACCTGCGTGATGTTGGTTTACGGTTTGGGCGTTCCAGTCTGAAAAGCGCATTGACAGTGCGTTAACGTCCATGAAAGCGGTTACTTGCTCAATGATTCGGCGGTCTTCGCGGTTTCCTGTGCCGTTTTCTTCCAGCCATTCATTGAAACACTGCCTTACTCCTGCTTCTCCTGCTCCTTGTCTCATGCCGGTAATAGGGGCGGCATATTCCAAGACAGCGGCCAAGATGGCAAAGCGGCGGGCAATTCTTCGCGCCTGTCCTTCCATTGGCGGCAAGGTTTCAAGGAATCGGGCGCGGCGGGCTTCTACGGCTTGGGCGGCGGCTTCTTTTCCGTCTTTGAGGATTTGGCGGATAAGGGCGCGGCCTGCTGTTCCTCGCTGCTTGGCTGTGGCTTGGTTGATATGCTCCGACAGTTTCGCGCCATCTGCGAAGCCGTGTAACGTGTCGTAAATGCCATATCTTGCCTCTGCCTGTATGTCAGGTAACCTAACATGATTACCCGCTTTCCATTGGGCGCGGTCTCCTATCAGACTTTCAGGGTTTATTTCGCCGGTTGAAAGTATCAGATTGCGCCATGTTTTCTGCCTACGGTTGCCGCCATCTTTCGCCCCTTGTGTTTTTGATACGCCGTTGATCACGCTGTAAACCATTTGCGGGATTTTTCGCGGGTCGGCTGATTGGCCGATTTCATCTAACACCAGCAAGCCGTCATTACGGGCTAAAGCTAAATTCTGCAAGCCAAGCGGGGTAGTATCCCAATTTCCTTTAGTGGTTTCAGGGTCGCCCCATACGCTCAAGGCAAGCCGCGCGGCGGTTGTTTTGCCTTTTGAGGAATCGCCTGCCAAATGGAAACCGCCTCCCTCTTCGTTTAAAAGTGCCAAGAATGGCGCGGCCATACTTAAACCTAGTGCCAGGCATAGGCGGCTATTGTTCTCTGCGTATCGCGCGGCCTGTTCCTGCCATTCCTTGAGGCTGCCTTTTTCTGTGTAACCGTCTTTTTGGCTGGTGTCTCCGTTGTATAGAATGTTTGTGCCGTCTGCGTTAACGGTTTCCCCGCCTGCCAGTATGTAGGCTTCCCCGTTCCAACCGGCGCGGTCGGTAATGGTAAAGGCTGTCTGGCTTCCCTCTTTCTGCAAATAGTCTGCTAGTTTTCGTCTTTTTGTTGGGTTGCTCTCAATGAATAAGCCGTAAAACCCCAAACGCTCCCAGCATTTCCCACCGGCAATTTCTGCTTGTGGTAGGGCGGCGGTCTTTTGTTGGCGTGTGATTTTGTCTTTAAACTTGATAATCCGATAATACGCGCCGTCATTGTCTTGCCCCGTGCCAATGATGTCGATAGGGTCGGAAAGCAATAGCGGCTCTGCTTCGATAATATCGCCGTCTTTGTCGGTTCTAACGTTTACCCACCATACGCCCCGATTGTCGATTTCAAAGTGAGGGCGCGGGCGGAATGGCTCGATATTCTCAAGGTTGTAGTCTTTGGTGTTTTCCTGCTTCGCTGTTTCGGTATTTTTCATGCTGTCTGTCCTCCGAAATGATTGTCTGATTGCTTTTTCTCGTTCAGTTCGTCCAGTGCGTCATAGCCGAGCGTTTCGCTTTGCCATATGCTCGCCTTGATTCCCTGTTTAATGGCTCGCATTGCCAAGTCATAAGCGGCTCTGTAACCAACGGGGCGCGGTATGTCGTTATCGGCAATAATTGCAATTTCTTTTATACCGTCCGGAAAGTGAAAATTTGCCATGCTGTTTGCGCTTAGGGCGGCGTATAAGCCCCAATCGTAAGCCTTGCACAATTCACGGGCGGCAAGGGCGGTTTCTATTCCCTCTGCAATGACAAGACGGCCATTTTCAGGAATCGGGAACAAGTGGACGGCTTGCCCTGAAATGCTGCCTTGCTTACGGTTTCGCATTTTCTTGGCCGGTAATGTTTCGCCCGTTTCAGGGTGTTTGATTGCCAGTTTCTGATAGCGCGGGGCGTGTAGTCCGTCCTCTCCGCATGGTTTGTCATAGGCCGTCTGAAGATAGGTAAGGTGCAAGCCTTGTAGCTCCTCGTCCATATCGCGGATAGCGCAAACCATACACGGGAAACTACCAAGCAGAAGCGGCTTATCCTCGCCTGTTGTCCAATAGTCTTTGTCAGGTAGAAAACGGACGTTTTCGGGTAAATGCGCCATGTCCAAACCGCGTGATTTCAAATACTGGATAACAGGGGAATCGGGGCGGATAGGTTCTGTGCTTCCCCATAATGCCGCCAGTTTCTCGATTTGGTCTTTTTCGGGGCGTGGCTGCGCTTGTAGGCGTGTTGGCGGTATCGGCAAGGGGTTTGTATTGTCCATGCCTAAAACGCCTGCAACCTGCTTTAAGGCCGTCTGAATATCACACCCGAAAAAGTGCATTACCAAGCCGAAACCATCGCCCGCGCCGTTGTTGTAATGGCTGCAAATGAATGTGCCGTTTCCGTCCTTGTCGTCATATCTGAAACGGTCTTTCCCTCCACACGCGGGGCAGGGCTGGTGTTTGTTTTTCAGGTATCGCTGGTCTATGCCTAATGCGGCGTGGATTTCCGGCCAGCGGTATTGCGCGGCTGCTCTGATTTCTTTGTATGTTGGTTTCATTGCTCTGCCTCCTCTGATACAGGTTCTAAAACTATTCCGGCGGTTGGGTCTGTTTCCCATATCGCGGGCGTTTCCTGCTCTAGTTGCTCCGTGTCAGCGTGGGCGGGCTGGTTACAGGCTCGGACTACCAAAGCCAAAAGCAACACCCAAAACACCAGCAAGGCGCGGTTTAAATACCGGCGGAAACGGTCGGATTTATTGGTCTGTTTCATGGTTTTATCCTTTGCTCTGCCTCCAGTGTTTCAAAACATGAATCTAATAAAATCAATTAGTTATGAAAACACTAGGGCGAAGTTTGCCCTATGCCGTCTGAAATAGGCGGCATAAAGGCGGGTAAATTTCAGGGAATAGGTGGGCTTAACCGGCGTGGGTTACGCTGTAAGCAGCCCATTCTTTCAGGCCGTCTGAAAGCCCAAGCAGGGCGGAAACCTGATTTACAGATTCCGTAAAGCTGTAACCAAACACCAACGTCAGCAGGTCAAAACCGCTGCCGCCTTTGGGGGTGCATTGGTTGCAAATGTAGCCGCCGCTGTCTGAATCGTCAGGGCGCGGGATGGGGTCGGTTTTGAATATATCCCTCAAGCTCGGATGACAAATCGAAAGATTCCAAGTTTTCCGCATGGGGGACTAGGGTTTGAATGACTGTGGCAAGGCGTGCCGTGCTTATGATCGCACTTATGGGGGTGTTGTGGGCGGGATGGGCGGCCATGTTGTCGCAAATGGTGTCGATGATTACGCCCGTATTGGCGATAAATTCGCCGCCGTAGTACAGCGCGTCCATAATGCGGTTTGCCAGCTCTAAGGGGATGGTTACCGCTTGGGCTTGATTTTGAATGTTTTGGGTTTGGGTAGAAATGGAAGATTGCATTTGAAATGCTCCTAATCGTAAAGTGAGATTTGAGAAATGCCCGAAATAGGGGGCGGTGCTCTCTCCTGCGATTAGTCAGGCGTGGACGTTACCGTTACCACACACCGCCATAAACTTTGATATGCCGTCCAAAACCTGTAAATAGGCTTCAAACGCCATAAGAGAAAATGGCGATAAAAAATCAGCGTTACCCTGCTGATTTGGGCTAATCGTATTTAAGAGAGAAACTTAATTCTGCTTCTCAAGGCTCGAATTGTAAATACTTTTCAGACGGCATTGTTACAAGCCGCTGATTCTATTGCCTATTAAATCGCGTCATACCGCATTGCCGTGCTGTGATTGCCTGCCCGCCGCCATTCTGCCTTGCCATGTCGTGTATAACGGCTTTGCGCTCCGTGTAGCTTATGCCCCGTGCAATCATGGCGGCGTTTCGCGCTTCCAATCTTGCAATCAGGCGGATTTGCGCGGTGCTTAGGGCTTCGCGGTCTAGCGGCTGGTGTCTGCCTGTCAATGCGGCGTTTATCATCTTGGCTTCGTTGCTGTAATGGTAGCTCTGCGTGGCTTTGCCCTCTGCTTGGCGCGTTGCCTGTAAGATTTCGGACATGACGGCATAGCCTACACTTGCCGCTTTGCGCCCTTCCTTCCATTGCGGCTGCTCTGTCAAAAGCTCCGTTATCTGTTCGTCGCACCATACGGCAAAATCAACATCACACCAGCGGGCAAAGGCTATGGCAAGCTTTGGGTGTAGCCATGTGCCGCCAGCATTGCCCCGCTTGGCCTTGATGAATCTGGATTTTGTAATACGGGATTTCCCCGTATTTGAATCGGCCTGTTTTTCAGCTTCGCGTTTGCAAAGTGCCTGAATGTAGCGTTCCGTTTCGGGCAGGCGTAGCCATTCATAGGGCTGTTTGCCGAACATGGCCGCTATTTCGGTTGCATTAAACCATGCTTCGCGCGTGGCGCTGATTGCGCGGTCGGTGTAGTCCAGTTTGATAATGTTCATTGCCTACCCTCCGACACCAGCAAAGAAAACCGCCCGCGTTTCACGGTCTCCCCGAATTGGTTTTGCACATCTTCCATCACGGTTATGATTTCATGCCCCGCTCTGCGAAGCTCCATAATGCGCGTGTTATAGCCAAGTATGCCCATCTGTGCCAGCTCCCATGATGTAACGCTCCCTTTTCTCAATCGGGCTAAAATGCGCTCTCTTTGGCTTGGCGTTTTGGGCTTGCTGTTGATATAATCAGTTTTCATCAGATTTTTTCCTCCGTGCCGTCTGAATAGCCCTCTATTCAGGCGGTTTTATTTTGTCTAAAGGGATAGATTCCCGCTGATTCTTCGCGCGCGCGCGTATTGGTAAGAAAACTCCTATTCTTCACGCTTGGCGGCCAGTTGGCCGATATACTCTTCAATCTCACTGGAAAGCCAGCCGGTAATATTTTCAGAAAGTTTAATAGGCTTAGGAAAATCAGGGCGGTGATGGCGGCTCTTAGGGTTTACCCAATTCCAGATAGTCGCTCGTGAAACGCCCATAACGCGGGCGGTATCGTTTACTCGTAATACAGTATTCATATGCTTTGCCTTTCGTTCGTGTGGTTTAGGTGGGTGTATTTTGCGAAAGACGGGCAAACAAAAAAACGGAATCAGGATTTAACTTGACCTGATTCCGCTTGTTGAAAGCCTTATAAATAAAGGCTGGAAAGATAGATTACCTTTTTTTATTTTTCGGGCTTTCTTCCCGTTGCCGCCCATTCAGGGCGAATGATTTGAGCTATTTTATCTGCCATTGTTTGCGTGATTTTCCCTCCTGATTGCTCAATTACCCATTTAGCAATATCTGAATTATTTGGCTGTGTGTCTTTTTCCGCTGGGTTTGCATTTCCCCAAAATCTCGAAAAGGCATTATTAGCAATCTTTAAAGCTAATGGCTGCTCATGAAAAGAACTATAACTTTCTTGTTTGCTTTCATCATTATCGATTCCTGGTAACTCAGCCAAAGCACTATTAATAAGAAGCTCTCTGATTTTTTCGCTTTCTCTTTGTATTTCTTCTAAAACCTCATCAATATCAGGAAGGCTGGAATAATCTTTTCTAAGAACGTTAGCTGCATATTGAATTACTAAATGCTTTTCTAAATAATAATTCATTCCATAATAATCTGCCGATTGTATGGCATATCTAGCCATGTCTTGTAAGTAAAAATAGAACGGGCGAGCTACTTTGCTTTGGGTATATTCTATTTGAGTAGAATTTAGCATATAAGCGTTATCATCTATCATTTCTCCCTCAAACTTATAATCATCGATTAAAAGCACTTCCTGGGCTTCAAATTTCTTTTCATAATCCATCAGCAAGAATCTTGCCACATCATATAAATTAGCCTCTCCCCCGTCTGCTTTTTGAATATATTTCAAAATGTTCTCAAATGAAATATATAGGCTGCTCTCTCTTTTTAACTCTTTCTGAATGAAGCTCATTGTTCTAAATTCTCCAAAGCGGATTTATCGGACTAATGCCGTTATGCTCAAATAGCGGCCGCCGTTTCGTGTTGATCCGTGCCGGTCTCAAGCTCTATGTTTCCAACGTCCAGACGGGCAAACGAAAGCAAAACATCTAATGCACTGTATTTCATAGGGTTAATTTCTTTCTGTATAAACTGGTAACCAGTGGTAACCAGTTGGTAACCAGTAAATTTACGTTAACTGGTTACCGCTTTTTCTGTGTTTTTATATTTATATTCATATAGTTATATTTGTAAAGTTTTGTGGTAACCAGTGTAACCAGTATATTTACTCACGCGCATAGGGATTTTTTAATCCGTCTTGCCATCTTGAATCATCTGTAATGCTTGGTTGTATCGCTCCCGTAAATACTCGCTATACCATTGCATAAACTCGATACGCTCATTCAGATAATCGGCGCGGTTATAGGCGGCGCGGATTTTGTTGTTCTCAACGTGGGCAAGTTGTCGCTCTATCGCGTCAGGGTTGAAACCTTGTTCATTCAAAACGCTGCTTGCAAGCGAGCGGAAACCATGCGGGGTAGCTATCCCGTAATAACCCATGCCGTTGATGATTTTGCCCGCTGTATTTTCGCTGATGTAACCAGTTTTGGATTTAGGGCTTGGAAATAGAAAGGGTGTTTCGCCGGTTATGGCGTGTAGTTCGTTTAATAGCTCAATCGTCCAATCAGACAAGGGGATTGTGTGCTCTCGTGGCCGTTTCATACGATCAGCGGGAATCGTCCATGTTTTGCGCTTAAAGTCGATTTCCTGCCATTGGCCGCCGCGTATCTCTTTGTTTCGGGCAAAGCAAAGCATAATCAACATTACGCAAATTCTGTTTTGTTGCTCACAATCTGCCAGTATCAGGCGGCGGTAAAACTCGGTCAGCTCTTCACGGGGTAGGGCGGGCATTCTTTTGCTTTCTGTTGGCTCTATATAGCCTTTCAGTAACGCGGCAGGGTTTCGGTCGGTCAATTCTTCATAGCCGGCATAGGTAAACACCGCGCCTATCCATTGCCTGATTTTTTCGGCGGTTTCCGATACGCCCCGCTCTGTTACTTTATCCAATACGGCCTTTATCTCTTTTTTCCCGATTTTGTTTATAGGCGTTTCCCCAATAATAGGGAAAACATCTGTTTCAAAGTACCGCAAAACACGGGCAGCATGATCAGGCTTCCAGCTTTTGCGCTTGGTGGTTTTCTCATGCCATGCCTTAGTAACGTTGGTAAAGGTATTCAGTAAAGCCGTTTTGCGCTCCTGTTTGGCCTGTTGCTTCATTGCTGATGGGTCTTGCCCTTGTGCAATCATGCGGCGGGCGTTTTCGGCGGCTTGGCGGGCTTCTACCAGTGAAACGGTCGGATATTTCCCGATGGTAAGAGTTTTCTCTTTGCCATCTATACGGTATTTCAGACGGAATACTTTCCCGCCCGCTGGTGTAACTTCAAGATATAAGCCGCCCCCGTCAAATAACTTGGTTTTCTTTCCAGTGTCAGACGGCTTGGCAGCTTTGATTTGGCGGTCGTTCAGGGGCATTGGGGGTATGTTTTTAGGGGGTGTTGTCAGATGCCCCGAATCATACCCCCATATTTTGCTTTATTCAATTATATGGCATTGGGGGTATTTAGACACTTGGCAAGGGGGTTATTAGCCTGAAAGCCTTACCAGTATTGAATCTTGATTACTGTGTTAGATTTGATTAGACGAAAAAAAAGCCCCTAAAAGGGGTTGGGTGGTGCGGACGGAGAGACTCGAACTCTCACACCTCGCGGCGCCAGAACCTAAATCTGGTGCGTCTACCAATTTCGCCACGTCCGCACTAATTTGAACCGTGGATTATACACAATATTAATGGGGGCGCAAAGTCTTGTTTGCTTGAATTTTTCGGTTTATCCCTTATATAATGGTTTATTCCGGCCGTCTGAAAGCAGGGTTTGTTTTCAGACGGCCTCAACTTTACTATTGGTGAGGAAGGGCAGATGCCTGCTTTATTGATTAAAGATTTTTTGCAGACGCAAGGTTTGAAGTTGCCTGCGGATGAGATACATGTTGCTTATTTGACTACCCAGGCTGTGATTAAAATGGGCAATGCTTCGGTTGAGCGTTCGATTTTGTGGCCGTCTGAAGATGGTTGGCAGTTGGCGGATTATGTTGATGCCGAACATGAATTGTTGCTGAAACAGATTTTTATGGCTTTGGATTCGGTTGCCGAGCGCACCGAGCATTTGAAAAGCGCAGCGGTTTATACAGCATTTCCGAAAGATGGCGCGTTGTCGCTGGTTCGACTGAGCCGTTGGGGTGTGCCGTTGGAAAATGTGATTCCAATCGACGAGCAGGCCGGACAGGCTTTTTTGGCTGTGCGTACGGCGCAAAGCGGTTGGATGAATGTTTGTCAGAATGTGGCGTATTGGCAGGAAATTGGTGAATTGTCGGCCGAACGCAATCATCCCGGTTTGAGTCAGATTTCTGTTCCTGTCTGTATGCCCAGCGGTGCGGTTTTGGGCGTGGTACATGCTGAGTTTGATGTCAAAGACGGTGCGCCTGACGAAGTATTGGTGGCTTGGATTGCCCTTGCCTTAGCCCTGTCGGATTCTTTGAAAAATCTGTTGGGCGTGGCTGAAAACGAGGAAACGGAAAATGAGTAACGCCTTGAAGTTTGTTGCGTCATGCCGATTGCCTACGGAATGGGGCGAATTTACCATGCACGGCTTTGAAGAAGAGGGCGGTCAGGAACATGTCGCATTGACAATGGGCGATGTTTCAGACGGCCTGCCTGTGTTGTCGCGTATTCATTCCGAGTGCTTGACCGGCGATGCTTTATTTTCGGTGAAATGTGATTGCGGCCCTCAACTTCAAGCAGCGATGCAGGCCGTTCAGAAAGAAGGGCGTGGCGTTATCGTATATTTGCGCCAAGAAGGCAGGGGCATTGGTTTGATAAATAAAATCCGTGCTTATCGTCTGCAAGATCAGGGCTTGGATACGGTTGAGGCCAATGTAGCGCTCGGCCTTCCTGTTGATGCGCGCGACTTCACTTTGGCCAAGCAGATTTATGATTATCTGCATATTCGTGAAGTCAGATTGTTGACCAATAATCCTGAAAAAATCCAAACGTTGAAAGATTCCGGCATTAATGTGGTCGAACGGATTGCATTACATGTCGGCGAAAATGTGGAAAATGAACGTTATCTGCATACTAAAGCGGATAAATTGGGACATTTGATTTTCGATTGATAGATAGGCATAACGGTGTTTTTTGCGTTTAAATAAAATATTCTATATTCTTTCAATGGGATATATTTTTATTTAAATAAAAACCTTGCGCGTAGCCTGATTTTTTGATCTAATGTCGGCTTATCGGGTGATTAGCTCAGTTGGTAGAGCGTCTGCCTTACAAGCAGAATGTCGGCGGTTCGACTCCGTCATCACCCACCAAGTTTCTTTTTCATTGTCTTTGACAGTGGATGCGCGGTGGTAGCTCAGTTGGTTAGAGTACCGGCCTGTCACGCCGGGGGTCGCGGGTTCGAGCCCCGTCCGCCGCGCCATCAAGTTAAAAATAAAAAATACCGGTTTTTACCGGTATTTTTTTCGTCTGCACCCTATACCTTTTATACAAAGTCCAGCTATTTAGATAATATAAAACAGGGCAACACAATAAGAATAAAAGACATATGGTTTGAATCCTGAAAGATCATCTACCTCAAGCTGATTCACACCAAACGTTTATTCATCAAATCCCTAAATCATCTTCCAAAATAGACATAAATACTTGCCTCTCCTTCTTACACAAGGGCCGTCTGACAACGTCAATACATTTTCAGACGGCCTTTTTTAGCTTATCAAGCCTGATACCTAATCATGCAGGAGGCTTTAGCATCAATCCAATGTTCGCCACCGGGCTGTACAATTTTAGACACCAGCTTATCCAAGTCGCGTAAATAATCAGTTGATTTTTGGCTGTTGATAATGACGACAACCAACAACGGCTTTTCGCCCAACCAATACCCTGCCAGCGCGCGGACATCTTTAAGCGTACCGGTTTTGAGGCGCAGGTTTTCACCGGGCTGTTTCAAGCGTGTTTTAAGCGTGCCGTCTTTACCGGCAATCGGCAGCGTACTGATAAACTCGTTTTTAAACGGGCTGAAGTAGGCTTTTTCCAACATTTGCGCCATCATTCGCGCATTGAGCCGTTCTACGCGGGATAGGCCTGAGCCGTTTTCCAACACCAGCCCTTCCGTATTGATACCGGCAACCGCCAGCTCGCTTTTTACGATAGACGCAGCCTTAGTCTGCGCCAGCTTGTAATCAGGCATGTTTCCGGCAAATTTAAGGAAAACCGAACGAGCAATCAGATTATTGGAATGCTTGTTCATATCGGTGAGGATATCAGTAAGCGGTTTGGATAGATGGCTTGCCAACACATGCGCATCATGAGGCGCGACACCTGTCGTCAGGCCGTCTGAAACCGTACCGCCTTGTTGGCGCCATTGGTTCACAAAACTTTTGCCGACATATTCTTTCATGCTGTACATATTCAGATACAGCCCTTGGCCCAAGCAACTTTCCGGCAGCTTGCCCGATACGATCAGCGTATTGTTTTTATAGGAAGTCTTCATGTGGTTTTTTAAAACACCACATTTCCCTTCTTTATTCTCAAGCGTCAATTTGTTTTGAATGTTCAGATTCGGCAGCGGCGGATTGGTACGGATGACCAAGCTTCCGTCTTCTTCTTTTTCAGCACGGAGTTCAACGGTTTTATACGCCAACATATTGGGGTCGGGCGGTGTCATAAAGCTTTCGGCAGAATCGGAAGCAAAATCATCCGGATTCTTCACATCGCCCCACAGGCTGCGGTCAAGTATCAGATGTCCGTCAATATGGCGTATGCCCTTATCGCGCATCTGTTGCTGCATTTGCACCAAATCATGCTGGTCAAACACAGGATCGCCGCTCCCCACCCAATACACGTTGCCTTTCAGCGTATCGCCTTTGATTAGGCCGTTGGTTTTAAACTCGGTTTTCCAACGATAATCGCCGCCCAACATACGAAACGCGGTAAACGCCGTTACCAGCTTCATGGTCGAAGCAGGATTGCGCAATTCATCGGCACGATGTTCGGCAATCACTTTGCCGCTATCCAATTCCTGCACATAAACGGAAATCTCGTTTTCAGGAATGCGCCCGAAATCCAAAGCCCATGACGGACAAACCGCCATCATCAGGCTGATTGATAAAATACTTTTTAACTTCATTGTGTTACAAAATCTTATAAATTCTTATGAGGTACTTAGGCCGTCTAAACGTTTCAGACGGCCTTTTATTTATTTCTGATGCGCTTTCAAACGCAAAGCAAACATGACGACCACAACACCGACAATCAAAGCGCAACCCATTGCCAAATGGATACCGTCCAGCATTGCCTGTTGCGGCATATCTGCGCTGGAAAGTTTCTCGCCGATATTGGTCGCACCGACAAAAAACGCCGCGCCGATAGCACCAGCAATCGGGTTGATGGTAGTCAGAATCGCCGCACCGTGCGGATTGAGCGTTTTCGGCAACGCATTCAGACCATGGGTTTCGCCGGTTACACAAGCAGACACAGAAAGCGCCAACAGCGTAAACATCGCCGTCAACATCACCACTTGCGTATCAATCCGTAAAAACAGCCACAATACCGCCAGCGACACCACCAGCATCACTGTTGCCGGCAAGACGACAAAGCGTCCGCCCTTTTTGTCCAACAATTTACCGAACAACGGCGCGGCAAACGCTTGGGCAATACTGGCAGGCATCAGAATCAGGCCGGTTGCCGTACCGGTCAGCATCAACACTTGCTGCGTGTACATCGGCACCATCAGTTCCAAACCCAAGAACAGGAATACTGCACCGGCCAAAATCACAACGCAATATCTGAACTGTTTGTATTCAAACGCCCGAAGGTTTAACAACGGCGTCGCCAAACGGAATTGACGGTGCGCAAACCACCCCACCAGCACAATAGAAGCGGCAAAGAGCAGGATAAATTCCACCAGCGGCATATGGGCAAAATTACTGCTCGCATAAACCAACCCGCCAAAGCCTGCAATCGACAGCACAGCCGACAACATATCGATTTTCGGACGGCTGATGTTGCTCAAATTGACCGTCAAATATTTGCCCACCAGCACCATCGCCGCCAACATAAACGGCGCGGTAAAACCGAACAGCACGCGCCAATGCGTATGGTCGATGATGATGCCCGACAGCGTCGGCCCCATTGCAGGCGCGGCGGTAAACATCATGGTAATGACGCCCATCGCCGTTCCGCGCTTGTTGGGCGGGAAAATCGACAATACGCCGTTAAACAGAAGCGGGACAAAAAACGCGGCAGACACTGCCTGCACCATACGCCCGACCACCAATACGCCAAACGTCGGTGCAAATGCGCAAATCAGCGAGCCTGCTAAAAACGTTGCCTGCGTAAACAGCACCATTTTGCGCGTTTCAAACCATTGAATCACGCCTGCCGTAATCGGCGTAAATGCCCCCATAACCAGCAAAAAGCCCGTCGTCAGCCATTGAACCGTGGTCTTATCGACACCGAAATCTTTCATAATCGGCGTGAGCGCGACATTCAGCAGCGTGTCGTTGAGATAGCCGAAAAATGCGCCGATGAATAAGGTAGCGACAATGGTTTTAGCAGGAAAATCGGGATTGTCGGCATAGTATTCGTGTGCCGTTTCGCCCTCTTGCGAATCAGAAGCGTGCATAATAATTTGAAATATCAGCGAAACCGTTATTTTAGCATAAACCGTTTTGACAGGCCGTCTGAAACCTTGACCGCATCCCCAGACAATACTAAAATTTAGAATCGTTTTCATTTTTATTATTAAACAGGAGAAAAACATGTCAAAGAAAGTCAGCATCTTGGTCGGTAGCCTGCGTAAAGGCTCGTTTGCACGAAAAATCGCACAAAACGTCATTTCCATGTTCCCCGAAGGCTACGAAGCGCAAATCGTCGAAATCGGTCATTTACCTTTGTACAATTTCGACTATGACGATCCTGCCGTTACCGACTTCCCTACTCCGTCCAGCTATACCGAATTCCGTGAGACCATCAAAGCCTCTGCCGGCGTATTGTTCGTGACTTCCGAAAACAACCGCACCGTCCCGGCCTGCCTGAAAAACGCCATCGATATCGGCTCCAAACCCAATGCCGATGTTTCCTGGAAAAAAACACCTGCCGGCATCATCAGCCATTCTGTCGGCAAAATGGGCGGTTATAGCGCGCAAAAAAATCTGCGCCTTGCCCTTTCGTATTTCGATATGCCGCTGACCGGCCAGCCGGAAGTGTTCCTCGGCAACTCTCCTACCCTGTTTGACGACAACGGCCAGCTCATCGAATCTGCGCGTGGATTTGTTCAAGGCTATATCGACCAATTGGTTGCCTTGATTGAGAAAAACCCTAAATAATCGGGATGGAAGCATACAGGCCGTCTGAAAACCGAATTTCAGACGGCCTCATCTTTTGCAAAAAATCAGTTTTTTGACAGTTCCTAAATTTTTACTAATTGAGTGCAGTTATAATCACTATCCACCCATCCTCCGGAGAACTTCCATGCGCGTATTATTGGTTGAAGACGATGCCATGATTGCCCAAGCCGTCAGTGCCAACCTGAAAGACACCGGCTACGCTGTCGATTGGGTCAGCCGCGGTTCGGAAGTTGCCGCAGCAGTGGCGGCGCAGGCATACGATTTGCTACTCTTGGATTTGGGTTTGCCCGGCAAAGACGGTTTGGACGTATTGGCGCAAATCCGTAGCGGAGGCTGTACCGTTCCCGTCTTAATCGTGACCGCGCGCGACGATTTGCACAGCCGCCTCAACGGCCTAGACGGCGGCGCAGACGACTACATCGTCAAACCCTTCGACATGGCGGAACTGCAAGCCCGTATGCGCGCCGTATTGCGCCGACACGGCGGACAGGCGCAAACGCTGCTGAGCAACGGCATCATCACGCTCAACCCTTCCACCCATCAGGCAGAAGTGGTCGGGCAGGAACAGGCCATCATGCTCAGCAACAAAGAATTTGCCGTCCTCCAAGCCCTGCTGCTGCGTCCGGGCATGATTCTGTCGCGCAGCGATTTGGAAGACAAAATTTACGGATGGGGTGAAGAAGTCGAAAGCAACGCCGTTGACTTCCTGATTCACGCCTTACGCAAAAAACTCGGCAAAGAAGCGATTCAAAACGTCCGCGGGGTCGGCTGGCTGGTCGCACAAAACAACCAGGCCGTCTGAAAAACCACAACAATATCAACACACAAACCATGCAACGCCTTATCCACACCATCAAACAATCCCTGCAAGTTAAGATCAGCCTCGCTCTGATCTGCATGCTCCTGCCCCTCTCCATTCTTGCAGGCATATTTTCATATTACGATACTTATCACGAGACCCAAGAGGTTCAAGACGACCTGTTGCGCCAAGTTGCGAACTATCTCGACCCGAGCGATGCCGATGACGAGAATCACTCGCTCGACAACGACAACAAGATTTCCGTTCAATTTCCCAATACGCCCAACCCCATTGTCAGCCTGCCTGAGCAGATTTCAGACGGCCTGCACACCATTCAGGCCGATGACGACGACGATTACTACCGCGTTTATACCCGTAATACCAAGCAAGGCCGCATCGCCGTCATGCAGGAAAGCGACTACCGCGAAGAGCTGGCTGAAATGGCCGCCGTGCAGAGCATCCTCCCCATGCTCCTCGCCCTGCCCCTGATTATCCTGCTCACCGTCTGGATTACCCATCGCGCCATGCGTTCCGTCAAAACCCTGTCCAACGATTTAGAACAGCGCCAAATCAACGACCTCTCACCGATGGACACGAAAGCCATTCCCAGCGAAATCCAAGGCTTTGTCGTCGCCATCAACAACCTGTTGCAACGTACCGACGAAAACGTCCGCCAACAGCAACGCTTTATCGCCGATGCCGCACACGAATTGCGCAGCCCCATGACCGCCCTTTCCCTTCAGGCAGAGCGGCTCAACAATATGCAGCTGTCCGCCGAAGCGCGCGAGCAGTCTACCCTGTTGCAACAAAGCATACAGCGCAACCGCCACCTGCTCGAGCAACTCCTTTCCCTCGCACGCGCCCAAGCACCCGAAACCCAACGCCCCAAAACCCTGATCAGCCTGCAAAACCAGTTCCGTCGCGTCTTGCAGGAACTCATGCCGCTGGCGCTGGCCAAAGGTCAAGACATCGGTGTCGCCGTTGAAAACGACTGCCAAATCCACGCTGATGACACCGAAATCTACACCCTCATCAAAACCTTTACCGACAACGCCATCCGCTACACCTCCAAAGGCGGCCGTATCGATTTGGGCTTTGACGAAACCGCCGAATACCTCAACATCTGGGTGGAAGACGACGGCCCCGGCATTCCCCCAAGCGAACGCCAACGCGTTATCGACCCCTTCTACCGCATTCTCGGCACTGAACAACAAGGCACCGGTCTGGGGCTTTCCATCGCAAACACCATTGTCAAACGCCATCAAGGCCGTCTGAAACTGGCCGACAGCCGACGCTTTGACAGCGGCTTGCTGATTATTGCCGAGTTGGATAAAAAGACGCTTTAAATAATTGACCCGCTCAAATTGGTTTATCTAGCTTTAAGTCGATAAATGAAAACGCTTAAAAAACCAAAGGCCGTCTGAAAATAACTTTCAGACGGCCTTTTTATATTTTAAAGCAAACCTCATTCATTCCTCACAAATACGGCTGCAAAGTTTGGCGGAGGATTTCCATATCGGTAATTTCAGTGATATTGGCTTTACCCAAGTATTCCAAGCCGACAAAACGCATGATGCCGCTGCTGACTTTTTTGTCGTGGCTCATGTGTTCAATCCATTTTTCAAAGGAGAAAACAGGCGGCTCAGACGGAAGGGAGGCGGCTTCCATTAAAGCGGCAATGCGGTCGGTATCGGCTTGTTGGGTTTTACCCAAAATTTGCGACAAACGGGAAGCGAGGACGCAACCGGCGGCAACAGCTTCACCATGCAGCCATACGCCATAGCCCATTTCGGCTTCGATGGCATGGCCAAAAGTGTGGCCGAGATTAAGCCATGCGCGGATACCCTGCTCGGTTTCGTCTTGGGCAACAATATCGGCCTTCATTTTGCAGCAATGGTAAACGGCTTCTGCCATTTTTTCTTGATGTTGCGCCATCAGGTCGGCCATATTTTCTTCCAACCAAGCAAAAAATTCGGCATCGCCCAATGCGCCGTATTTGATGACTTCGGCCATACCTGCGGAAAGTTCGCGTTGCGGCAGCGTTTGCAGGGCGGTCAAATCGGCCAGCACGGCCTGCGGCTGGTAGAACGCGCCAATCATGTTTTTACCGAGCGGATGGTTGATGGCGGTTTTACCGCCGACCGAGGAATCGACCTGGCTGAGCAATGTGGTCGGCACTTGGATAAAAGGTGCGCCACGCTGATAAGTCGCCGCGGCAAAGCCGACCATATCGCCTATCACGCCGCCGCCCAAAGCGATTAAAGTGGTTTTGCGTTCGGCACGGTTTTGCATCAGGCCATCGTAAATCAGGTTAAGCGTCTGCCAGTTTTTATATTCTTCGCCGTCGGGAAGGATGATGCTGAAATGCGGCACGCCCAGTCTGTCTAAGGCCGTCTGAAGCTGTTTGAGATAAAGCGGCGCAACGGTTTCGTTGGTAATAATGGCTGCTTTTTTGCCTAAATAGGGCTGAAGCAGCGTATCGGCCTGCTCAATCAGTTTATGCCCGATAAAGATGGGGTATTGATGGGACGGGGTTTGGACAGTCAGTGTGCGCATGGTGTTCCTTTGCAAAGCTATTTACTCGCCTAAAGCCTGTATCAGGCGTTTGAGCGTTTTGTGACAGCTGTCGGATTCGATGACGAGATGGGCGGTTTGACGGTACAGCGTATCGCGTTGGTCATACAGCTCTTGCAATTTGACCAAAGGGTCGGCAACTTGCAACAGCGGCCGGTTGCTGTCATAACGGGTACGCTCCAGCAAGGTTTCGGGGCTGGCATGCAGATAAACAACCGTGCCGTTTTGGCGCAGAATCTGTCTGTTTTCACTGCGCAATACTGAGCCGCCACCGGTCGATAAAACAATGTTGCGCCGGGAAGCGAGCTTCTTCAGCATATTGGTTTCGCGGTTGCGGAAGCCTTCCTCCCCTTCCATCTCAAAAATGGTCGGAATGGATACACCCGAAGAAGTGCAGATTTCGTAGTCGCTGTCGTAAAACGGGCATTCAAACATTTGGGCAAGCTGCTTGCCCAAAGTGGTTTTACCCGCGCCCATCAGCCCAATTAAAATTAAATTACCGTTGATTTTTTCCATGAGGGTCATTTTATACGATATGGTGGTTTCGTGGAAAAGTTCGTCGTTTTTCAGACGGCCTTTTCATCTCAGGCCGTCCGAAAACCAAAACAGGCATACCTTTGCAGATATGCCTGTTTGTCATTTTAAAAATCAGTAGCGCAGATTGTTACCCACATTATCCATAATGCGCGGCGTGATGAAGATCAACAGCTCACGGCGGTTTTCACGTTTACCGCGTGATTTGAACAGATTGCCGACAACAGGAATATCGCCCAAAACAGGTACTTTGTTCACTGCATTGGTGCTTTCTTCTTCGTAAATACCGCCGACAATCAGCGTACCGCCATCTTCAACCATGGCTTGGGTATTCAAGTGTTTGGTGTTGATACACTTGGTTGTCAGAGAATCCACGGTACAGTCGATCGGGGTATCGCGATTAATCTTCACAGTCATGATGATTTGACCATCAGGCGTAATGTTCGGCGTTACGGTCAAGCCCAAAACGGCTTTCTTGAAGGTAATCGAAGTCGCACCGCTGGAAGAAGCTTCTTGGTAAGGAATTTCCGTACCGGATTCGATTTTGGCTTCTTTGCGGTCTTGTGTCAGCACGCGCGGATTGGAAATGGTTTTGCTCTTACCTTGTTCTTCAGACGCGCTGATTTCCAAGCCCAATGCACCGGACGAGAACGCACGCACCAGCGCAATGCTGTTGACTGCGGCTGCGGTCGGCAGACTGACGTTCGGATCCAAAGTCCATGTGCGGTAGCCTACATCGCCACGATTAAATGAGGCATTGGTATTGTAGTTAGTTTGCGCATTGCTCCAGTTGCTGCCCCATGCGTTACGGCCACTTGCACCACCAGAACCGAATTTAACGCCCAAGTTGCGGAAGAAGGTATCTTCAGCTTCCACAATACGCGCTTCCACCATCACTTGACGGGTTGGAACGTCCAATTCATCAATCAGTTTGCGGAATTTCTCAATCACGCCACGGTTGTCGGTTATGATCAGCGTATTGGTGGCCGGATCGATTAAGGCGCTGCCTCGATTGCTCAACAGAGTATTGCGGGTGTTGGAATTATTGCTGTCGTATTCTTCTAAACGCAGAATTTTACGGAACTCTTCCACGTTTTTGTATTTCAACTGGAAGGTTTGAGAATACAGCGGACCCAATTCGGCAATCTCTTTTTCAGCCTGCAAGAAGGCTTTGTCTTTTGCCAACAATTCATCGCGAGGCGCAATATTAATGATGTTACCTTGACGGCGCATATCCAAATTACGCGCCTGCATAACCAAGTCTAAAGCCTGATCCCAAGGTACATCTTTCAAGGACAAAGTCATGGTGCCTTTGACGGTATCGCTGGCAACAATATTCACGCCGGATTCTTTTGCCAAAATCTGCAAGATGGTACGAACTTCTACATCTTGGAAATCCAAAGAAATTTTACGGCCTTTGAACGATTTGTTCGCATTTTGGTTCAAGCCGCCGGATTCGGTATTGGCGGCTTTAGGCGATACTTCAAATACAAAACGGCCGGAAGAGGCTTTGGTATTGATGTCCCAATTCGCATTATTGTTGCGGATAATGAGCTGGGTAGAGTTGCCGATGCGTTTGAGCGTAACGTTTTGTACAGGCGTATTAAAGTCAGCCACATCCAAACTGCGTTGCGCTTGTGTCGGCAGCGTATGGTTTTTCAAGGTCACAACCACGCGGTCGCGCTGCTGTTTAATGTCCGGCTGTCCGCTGAAACCTGGGGCGGACAATTCAATAATGCCGGAATTGCGTGCGCCTTTGCGGAAATCGATATTGGCTGCTGAAACGGCTTGATAAGTCTGAGCAGCGCGCGCGGTTGACGGCGTAGCCGCACGTTCATTCGCAACGGCCGCATTGGTTTGGTCAGTAGATTCATTTACAAATACCCAAACTTCGTTGCCGCGAATTTCGGTATTGTATTGGCTGATTTTGTTCAAGCCCAAAACCACGCGTGCGCGGTCATTGTTTTGTGCCGCAGTAATTTGATTCAGCAATGGGTCGGCATATTCCAAAACAGGCTGAGGCAAACGGATATTGGTATTGGCAAAATCCAATGCGATACGCGCCGGAGTAGATGTTACAAAACCATGAGGTGTGGTGACGTCTTTGTCGAAACGGATTTTGATGATTTTTTGGTTGTCAGGCAAAGTGGAAACGTTGATATCGGTAATATTGCCTGCAAAGGCCGTCTGAACAGCGAGGGCAACGCTGAAGCCGGCAAATAATTTTGTCATGTGCTTGGTTTTCATAATCGAGTGAGACCCCTAAATTAATTTGAATTCGAACTATCTGAGCTATTGGAAGAATCCGCCTCTTTACTGCTCAATGGCAATTCGGCCTTCCGGTACACCCAGTTGCCGTAGCTGTCCTCAACTTGCTCGGTCAGGATAATTTTATCTTCGGTAATACTTTGGATTCTGCCGTAATTCTGACCGATGTAGTTTCCGGGATAAACGGTATAAACATGGTCGTTAACCTTGATAAATCCGGAAACCTTGCCGCCGCTTTGCAGCGTTCCGACAAAGGCCATATTTTCCAAACTGAAGGCTTCCAATGTTTCTTTCGGACGATTCACATCCGGCGCATTGCCGCCTTTAGGGGCAGTGTCCAAACGGCGTGAATCAAACGCATTCATGCCTTTAAAGTTCGGAGGGCTATACGGCTTAGGCAATGTAACCGTCGGCTCTTCAAACGGAATAATCTTGGATTTTGCTTCCTGACGGGTTTGCGTCATCCATTGAGTCAAATCTTCATAGCTTTGCGTACAGGCTGCCAAGGGAAGAAGACTTAAGAGTAAGATGATTTTTTTCATGATTTCCCTATTCTTTTATTTTTGCTCATTCTCGGTAGGTTTGCCTTCTTCTTGTGCCTGTTGCGCAGCCAATTCGGCAGCAATCTCTTCGGCCGGACGTGCTTTGTAAGTCGTCGCAATCGCGCTCAATGTCAATTCGCCTTTATTGCCTTTGCCTTCTTTATCCTCGCCTGCGTTCACGAGTTTCAAAGAATCTAAAGTAATAATGCGCGACAAATCGCCTACATCACGGGTAAATTGGCTGATCTGTGAATATTTGCCTGTGATGGAAATCTGATAAGGCAGTTTTTGAATCGGACCATCGTTTTCAGGTTGGAGCGGCGCAACGCTGTCCAAACGCAGTCCGTTGGTTGAACCTGCCTGATGCAATTCTTGAATCAGGTTCGGAATTTCCGCGTCGGTCGGCAATTGTTTCAACAAAACATCAAATGCAGAACGGATCGAAGCCAATTCAGCCTTCAAATTATTCAAGCTTGCCGCCTGAATGCTTTTACGCGTAAAGGTTTCCTTCAGTTCTTCTTCTTTAGCTTCCTGCGTATTCAGGGTTTCAATCTGATCTTTAAATACGCCGACATAGCCCAAAGCCAACATACCGACAATTAATAAACCTGCCAGCAAAAGTTTTGAAGGCATATTGAGCAGGTACAAGTTTTGTACATCCAATTGTTTCAGGTTTTTAGATGCCATTATTGAGCCTCCGGAGCAGGTTCTGCCACAGATTCGGCCATTTCACCGCTGCTTTGGGCAGTCGGTGCAGGAGCCGGCGTATTCACTTGGTTGATTGAAGATTTCAAAGTAAATTCTTGGTAGTTATCTACTTTTTTAATGCTCAACAATTCAGGTTGCAAGAAAATACCTGTACTTGGCAGGGAGCGCATCATAACGGCGATTTTATTGTCGCTGATGGCATGGCCGCTGATTTTATAGCTGGTCGGGCTTTCTGCTTCCAACGCAGTCAAATAAGTATTATCGGGCGTAAGCGCATTCAAAGAATCAAGGATATAAGCCGCTTGATAGCGTTTTTCCTGCAACTCTTCAACTTTCAGCTTCTTGGCTAAGAAGGCTTCTTTTTCTTGCTGAAGTTTATCGATTTCGCCCAATTCTCTATCAAGTCTGTCGATTTCGGTTTGCAGGAAGTTGTTGCGGCCTTCTTGATTGCTGATGGCGCTATCAATACCGAGATAGGTAGCGGCTGCCAAGCCCAAACCCACTGCAAAAGCACCAAGCATCAATATTTTGAATTGCTGCTGCTTGCGCTGTTTAATCTCTTCCCGATACGGAAGAAGGTTGATTCTGGTTAATTCGATCATGTTCTCAAAGTCCCCTTAATGCCAATCCGAACGCCAAAGTCAGTGACGGCGCATCAATTTGAAACTGCGGCAATTCTACTTTTGGACTGCGTTCCACATATGAAATCGGATGCAGGTATTCTGTTGCCGTATTGGTTTGCGAGAAAATGCTTTCCGCCAAACCTGCCTGCTGCGCGGTAAAGCCGGTCAGCAGGATGTGTTTGATATTGGCGAAAGAATCAGTGGCCTGCGTGGTATAGTAAAATTGCAGAACACGCTGAACTTCTTGTGCAACCTGCACATTAAAACGGTCGGCAATCTGAGACTGGTAGTCGGAAGGCTTGTTTTGAGAAGCCATCATTTGAGCGGCTTTTTCTTCCGTTACCTGATAAGTACGCTGAATCAGCTGATTGAGCTGCTCTGTGCTAACCGGCGTTTCTTGTTTATAGAGAATGCGGCCGTTTTGCAAAATCAGTGCATACATTTGCGTTGCATGAATGCCGAACACGGCAACTTTTTCCTCCGCCATTTCGGGAGCATGCGTATTCATCCAATAGACAAAGGCATTGCGTTGCGCCAGCAAGTCCAAATCCAAAGCGGACAAAGGCAGGCCCGCATTTTCAAACATTTCGATGCGCGGCTCGACATCGTCTTTTTTGGCGGCAACAGCTAAAACATGCTGGCCTGAACCGACTTCTTCAGCTTGAAAGTCGTAGTTCATTTCTTCAATAGGTGCAAATTGGCCGACTTCCGCCTCGACAAACTCTTCCAAGTCCAAATCGGTATCACGCGGGTTGTAAATAATTTGCTCGACTGTCGCCAAATTTTGTGGCACAGCCGCAACAATATTTTTGCAAGAACTGCGTAATTGTGTGTAAGTATGTTGGATGTAAGTAGCAAGCTGATCGTAGTCTTGAATTTTGTTGCCTTTGACAATATTTTTAGGCAATTTAGTAATAACGTATTTTTCCAGCTGAATTTGGTTTAAACTACGGCCTGTCAGTTGTACCATCTTAATGGCATGTTGGCTGATATCGACGCCGATGGCAGAGCGGTTGTTCAATCCGCTAGAAGCCTTGCCTGTTTTGGTATCTTTCGTGCTTTTAAATAAGCGCATGATTTGACTTCCCTGTATCATTTAGGAGTGAGTAACTGTTTCGTTATCCGTAAAGGACTTCTTATTCTTTACACAGTATTGACTGTGGCTGATAGAAATCGTTTCCCATTTTACTTTATTTATCGCCATTAATGGCAAAATTATTACTTAGTCATGATTAAAAAGATTATAACGACCTGCATGGGTCTCTTATTAGGACTGGCTCTTTTCGGTGTAGGTCTGATTGCAATTGCAATTTTAGTAACCTATCCAAAACTGCCGTCTTTGGACTCTTTACAACACTACAAACCAAAAATGCCGCTGACGATTTATTCTTCAGACGGCCAAGTCATTGGCGTTTACGGCGAACAACGGCGTGAATTTACCAAAATTGGCGACTTCCCGAAAATTTTGAAAGATGCCGTGATTGCCGCCGAAGACAAACGCTTCTACGACCACTGGGGCGTAGACGTTTGGGGCGTGGCGCGCGCCGCAATCGGCAATGTCATGGCCGGAGGCGTGCAATCCGGTGCCAGTACGATTACGCAACAAGTTGCCAAAAACTTCTACCTGAGCAGCGAGCGTTCGTTCACTCGTAAATTCAACGAAGCCCTGCTGGCCTACAAAATCGAGCAGTCTTTGAGCAAAGACAAGATTTTGGAGCTGTACTTCAACCAAATCTATTTGGGCCAACGCGCTTATGGTTTTGCCTCCGCCGCCCAAATTTATTTCAATAAAAATGTTAATGATTTAACATTGGCCGAAGCCGCCATGTTGGCCGGCTTGCCAAAAGCACCTTCCGCCTACAATCCGATTGTAAACCCTGAGCGTGCCAAACTGCGTCAGGCTTATATTCTGAACAATATGCTGGAAGAAGGCATGATTACCCTGCAGCAACGCGATCAGGCCTTGAAAGAAGAGCTGCATTACGAGCGTTTTGTACAAAACATTGATCAAAGCGCCCTGTATGTTGCCGAAATGGTGCGTCAAGAACTGTTTGAAAAATACGGCGAAGATGCCTATACACAAGGCTTCAAGGTATATACCACCGTCGATACCGCACACCAGCGCGTGGCTACCGAAGCCCTGCGTAAAGTTCTGCGCAATTTCGACCGCGGCAGCAGCTACCGCGGTGCGGAAAACTACATTGACCTGAGCAAAAGCGACAACGTAGAAGAAACCGTCAGCCAATATCTTTCTACACTTTATACCGTCGATAAAATGATTCCGGCGGTTGTATTGGAAGCCTCACGCAAAGGTGTACAGATTCAGTTGCCGAGCGGCCGTAAAGTCACGCTGAACAGCCACGCTTTGGGCTTTGCCGCCCGTGCCGTCAATAACGAAAAAATGGGCGAAGACCGCATCCGTCGCGGCTCCGTCATTCGCGTTAAAGGCAGCGGCGATACTTTTACCGTCGTTCAAGAGCCTTTGCTGCAAGGTGCATTGGTGTCTTTAGATGCGAAAACCGGTGCAGTCCGTGCATTGGTCGGCGGCTATGACTACCACAGCAAAACCTTCAACCGTGCAACTCAAGCCATGCGCCAACCCGGCTCGACGTTCAAACCGTTCGTTTATTCCGCCGCTTTGGCAAAAGGCATGACTGCTTCCACCATGATTAACGATGCGCCGATTTCCCTGCCCGGTAAAGGTGCAAACGGTAAAGCGTGGAACCCGAAAAACTCTGACGGCCGCTATGCTGGTTACATCACGCTGCGTCAGGCTTTGACCGCGTCGAAAAACATGGTGTCCATCCGCATCCTAATGTCTATCGGTATTGGCTACGCACAACAATACATCCAACGCTTCGGCTTCAAGCCGTCTGAAATCCCTGCCAGCTTGTCTATGGCTTTGGGCACAGGCGAAACCACTCCATTGCGTATTGCAGAGGGTTACAGCGTCTTTGCCAACGGCGGTTACAAAGTATCTGCCCACGTCATCGACAAAATCTACGACAGCCAAGGCCGTCTGAAGGCGCAAATGCAACCTTTGGTAGCCGGTGAGAACGCACCTCAAGCCATTGACCCGCGCAACGCCTACATCATGTACAAAATCATGCAGGACGTTGTCCGTGTCGGTACCGCGCGCGGTGCAGCCGCACTCGGCCGCTCCGACATCGCCGGCAAAACCGGTACCACCAACGACAACAAAGACGCATGGTTTGTCGGCTTCAACCCTAGCGTTGTGACTGCCGTCTATATCGGCTTTGACAAACCGCGCAGCATGGGTCGTGCAGGTTACGGTGGTACAATCGCCGTACCGGTATGGGTAGAATACATGCGCTTCGCCCTAAAAGGCACCAGCGTCAAGCCGATGAAAGCCCCTGAGGGCGTGGTTTCGAACGGCGGCGAAGTGTATATGCGCGAACGCATGACCACCAGCTCCGACCTGGCCTTGGACAACAGCGGCGTTGCACCTCGCCCCGCTCAACCTGCCCGTCGCGCGGTTCCGAATGAAAACCGCCGCCGCACCGAGAGCGGCAATGCGCCAGCCCGTGAAGAATTAGACGAAACCCCAGTTCTGCCAAGCAATACCGGCAACAATAACAAACAACAACTGGACTCTCTGTTCTAACAAATCAAGGCCGTCTGAAACGTTCAGACGGCCTTTTTTGAGAAAATTCAAAGCAAAACCATGATTGATTTACACTGCCATTCGACCGTTTCAGACGGCATGCTGTCCCCAACAGAAGTTGTCCGACTCGCTCATCAAAACGGTTGCACCCTGCTCGCCCTGACCGACCACGACCACACCGGCGGACTTGCCGAAGCACGCGCTGAAGCCGATATCCTCGGCCTCCCTTTCGTTAATGGCGTGGAAATATCCGTCACTTGGCGCGGCCGCACCATCCACGTTGTCGGTTTGGACTTTGACGAACACGACGAAGCCCTGCAAAACCTGCTTGCAGAAGTCCGCAAAGGCCGTCTGAAACGATTGGAAGCCATCGCGGCCAAACTGGAGAAAAAAGGCATAACGGGCGCGTATGAAGGTGCGCTGGCATTGGCCGCCAACAAAGAAATGGCCAGCCGCACCCACATTGCCGAATTCCTCATCCGCGAAGGTCATGTTAAAAACAAACAGCAGGCATTTACTAAATACTTGGGCGACGGCAAATCCTGTTCCGTCAGACATGAATGGGCCACACTGGAAGACTGCGTAACCGCAATTACAGGCGCAGGCGGCATGGCCATTATCGCCCACCCGATGCGCTATGAATTATCCGCCACCGCCAAACGAAACCTGTTTCAAGAGTTTAAAAATCTCGGCGGCGCAGGGATTGAAGTGCACAGTGGCAACTGCTGTAAAAATGACCGCCTCAACTATGCCCTGCTTGCCGACCGCTTCGACTTTCTCGCCAGCGCAGGCAGCGACTTCCACCGCCCCAATGACTTCAGCGGTGGCATACTCGGCTCTTGCCCCGACTTACCCGAACAATGCCGCCCTGTATGGAAACACTTTAAGGCCGTCTGAGTTTTTCTAAATTTTCAAAACGAAAATACAGCCCCTAGTTTTTAAGCAACCTGTTTCCATTCAGCTAAAGTTCAATATTCTTAAAATCAGCGTTTCCATCATAAATCAGGCCGTCTGAAAAATACTTTCAGACGGCCTGTGCATTTTTATTTCTGTTTACCGCAAGTTAAAACGACCTCACCAGCGACAAACCGACTTCGTTTTGTTTGTAGCTGTACAGCCAGTCGGTGTTACCATGGACGTGGCGGTGTTTGTAGCTGAGGACGGGCTTAAGTCCGGCGAATTTCCAGCGGTCAGCGCCTATGCTGAGGCGGTAGGTTTGTTCTTTGTCACGGCGGCGTTGTTCGAGGACGGCATTCTCTTCTCTATGGCTGCGAATACCGAAAGTCACAGAAATTGAAGCGTCGAAACCGGCTTCAAACATTTTTGTCGCGCCCAGCCGTGCGGAGATTTGGCGGTAACTGTCCACAGGGTCTTTCGTTTTGCGCTGTTGCCAGTTTATGCCGCCATAGAGCATCAGGTCGTTGCGCGGAAAATAAGACAGGGTGTTGTAAACGGAGAGGAGGCTGCCGTCGAGCAAACGGGTTTTGTCTGCATAAGAAAGATGTTCCCACTCGGCTTCCGTGTTCCACGTCCAGCCGCCCTTGTCGAGGTTCCATTCGCTGCGCACGCCGTAGGCGCGGTTGAGGGTTTTGCTGCCGCTGCCGTTCCACTCGACGAGCGGTGCAAGGGCGAAAGTGTGGCGCTGGTTTTCAAATTGGTAGCCTGCGCTGAGGTTGAGCGTATGTTCGTTAAAGTCCTGATGATCGCGGTAGAAGCGGCCGTAGCCGAGCGCGCGGGCGGCGATGCCGTGGTGTCCTTTAACCTGCCAGCGGCGGACGGCAGCGGCTTCGTATTTGATGCTGTTGGCGGAAATGGGGTTGTCGCCTGAAAATTCTTCCCAGCATTCGCCGTCGATTTCGGTTTTACACCACACTTTGCCGCTGCCTTCGTTGATGTTGCTGTTGTGGACGGCGCCGACGGAAAGGCTGTCCTTCCAGCTTTGACGCTGGTTCAAGGCATCTTGGAAATGGGCAATGTTTTCTTTGACGGCTTCAGGCAGGTCTTCGTTTTGAAGGCGTGCAAATTCAGAAGAGGCTTCGCGGTTCAGACGGCCTTCAAAAAGCAGGCATGCGTAATCAAGCCGTCCGCGTGTGAAGTCGGGATGGCGTTGCAACAGGGTTTCGTATTCTTGTTTGGCGGCTTTCCACTTGCCTTCCCCTCGAGCCAACGAGGCGCGGGCAAAGAGGGCGATGTCGGGGTTGTATTCGGTTTGCTGTGTATAACACTCCAGCAGCGGACGAACGGTTTGCCAGTCGCTGTGATTGACGGCGTTGAACAATGCCTCGCCTTGGTCGGCTTCGGAATCGCTCTCGGCTGTCTGCCCGGTATGCGGAGCAGAAATATCGAGATGATATTCGCGCACTTTTTGTTCCTGCTCCTGCATGGTTTGGCGGGTATCCTGCCACAGGCGAAGTGTTAGCACAGAATTAGTAAATGCCCTAAAAATCTTCAATAAGGCTAGAATATTTATTTTTAATTCGATACGGCCTGTATTACCTGCCCCAAAACGGCAAAGAATATATTGAAACTGCCCGCACGATACACCATAATAACCCTATAAATACCCAAAACAAAGGTTAACGCCATGTGCCAACTGCTCGGCATGAATTGCAACACTCCCACAGACATCATGTTTTCTTTTGAAGGCTTCCGCCGTCGTGGCGGCATTACCGACCACCACGCCGACGGCTTCGGTATCGGCTTTTTCGAAGGCAAAGGCGTACGCTTGTTTCACGACGACAAACCCAGCGCCAACTCGCCCGTTGCCGACTTGGTACGCGCCTACCAAATCAAATCTGAAAACGTTATCGCCCATATCCGCAAGGCCTCACAAGGCCAGACCTCGTTGGCGAACACTCACCCCTTCATGCGCGAGATGTGGGGCGAATATTGGCTGTTTGCACACAACGGCCATTTGATTGATTTTTTCCCCGAGCAGGGAGAGTACTACCACGCGGTCGGCACGACCGATTCCGAACGCGCGTTCTGCTTTATCCTCAACCGCCTGCGCAGCCGCTTTGCCACCAAACCCGAACCTGAAGTTTTGTTTGATGCCATTGCCGGCCTGACCCATGAAATCCGCCGCTTCGGTTTGTTCAACTTTGTGATGTCCAACGGCGACTGCCTGTTTGCCCATGCCAGTACCTTGCTGCACTACATAGTACGCAAAGCCCCGTTTGGCAAAGCTCGCCTACTGGACGATGATGTGATGGTCGATTTTTCCACAGTGACCACGCCAAACGACAAGGTCTCCGTCATCGCCACCCTGCCCCTGACGCGTGACGAAACTTGGTCGCAGTTGGCAGTCAATGAATTGGTGATGTTTCAAGACGGCGATATCGTCCGCAGCGACCGCCCCGAGAATCCTGTTTATATGAGCGCGGAAGAAGGTTTGGAAATCGCCCGCGCCGTCGGCGTATCGGTTTAACGGTTGATTGACTGAAAAACTCAAGGCCGTCTGAAAAGATCAACTTCGCTCAAGTTGCCCTTTCAGACGGCCTTTTTATACTTAATCCATAGTCAAAGCCTTTACTATACGAAAATAACGCAATCCGCTACAATAATAGTTCACAAACAATAAATTCAATTGCTTAGCGACCTTGCCGAGCGTATGACAAGGAAACCCGATGAAGTGTCCGTTTTGCCAACACCCTAATACACAAGTAACCGACTCGCGATGGTTGGAAGACACCAACAGCATCCGTCGCCGTCGCAAATGCTTGGAATGCGGACAACGCTTCAGCACTTTTGAAACCGTTGAAATGCGGATGCCGCAAGTCATCAAATCCAACGGCACACGGGTTCCCTTCAATCCGCACAAACTGCAGACCAGCCTTGAGCGCGCGCTGCACAAACGCCCTGTCACACAGGAACAAATCGATGAAACCGTTGCCCTTATCGAGCAGCGTCTCTACCGCTTGGGCAAAAAAGAAGTCGCTTCGCGCATCGTCGGCGAAATGGCGATGGAAGAGCTGGCAAAAATCGACCAAGTCGCTTATGTCCGCTTCGCGTCCGTCTATAAAAGCTTTAAAGACGTTTCCGAATTCACCCAAGTCATTGCCGAATGTAAAGCCAAATAAGGCCGTCTGAAACCATGTTTTCCGCACTTGATACCCAAATGATGCAAACCGCCCTCGAGCTGGCCAAGCTTGGGCGGTTTTCTACTTCCCCCAATCCCCGCGTCGGTTGCGTGATTGCACACGGCGCACAAATCGTCGGACAAGGTTTCCACGTCAAAGCAGGCGAACCACACGCTGAAGTTCACGCGTTAAGGCAGGCCGGAGCGGCGGCAAAAGGTGCAACAGCCTATGTCACACTGGAACCTTGCAGCCATTACGGCCGCACGCCGCCATGTGCCGAAGCGCTCGTTCATTCCGGCGTAACGCGCGTTGTCGCCGCCATGACTGACCCTAATCCGTTGGTCGCAGGTAAAGGCTTGTCTATGTTGGAAGCCGCCGGAATCCGTACAGAAAGCGGTTTGCTGGAAGCTCAGGCACGCGAACTCAACCGCGGTTTCCTGTCGCGTATCGAACGTGGCAGACCGTTTGTCCGCCTCAAATGCGCCGCCAGTTTGGACGGTAAAACCGCCCTTTCAGACGGCCGCAGCTTTTGGATTACCGGCGAAGCAGCGCGCGAAGACGTACAAATTCTCCGTGCCGAAAGTTGCGCCGTTTTGACCGGTATCGGTACCGTACTTGCCGACAACCCGAAACTCAACGTCCGCAGCTTCCCCACCCTGCGCCAACCTGCGCGTATCGTCTTGGACAGCCGACTGCAAATCCCTTTGGACTGCCACCTCGTTACCGATACAGAAAGCCCGACCGTTATCGTTACCCTTTCCTCAGACGAACAACGTTTGCAGGCTCTAAGCGCATTTGAACACATCCGCATCATCAGGCCGTCTGAACACATCAACGGCTGCATCAATCTTCTTTCACTCATCCCGCAACTGGCAGAGCTTGGCTTTGGCGAAGTTCTGGTAGAAGCCGGCTCAACACTTGCTTCAGCCTTCCTGAAGGATGACTTGGTGGATGAAATCGTCCTCTACCAAGCACCGAAACTGTTAGGCGCAGGCAAACCTCTTTTCTCCCTTCCTGAAAATCCGGCCGCCCTACTTTCAGACGGCCCTTGGCAAAGTCAATCGATAGAAATCATCGGGCAGGACATTAAATGGGTTCTCCGGAAAAAATCCGTCTAATTGCCTCAACTTAATAATCAAATCACTTTCAATAGAATACATCTATCATTTACATAGCAATAAATGTAATTTTTACGTCAATATATTATAATGACCATAGCGTATTTCAATTTAAAACTTTGACTTAAGTTAACTATCCTCAAGCTGATTGTCGACAAGTTTTCCTTTTTTTCATCACGAAATAATAGATTATTAAGATAAGTTAAGCCAAGAAAATTTATTAAAAGTTTTTATTCTAGAAGGGTTTTAAACAGCATAAACGGTAGTTTCATTTCATGAAATAAACATGTGACAAAACAATATACAAAACTAAAACATATTGTTGCATGTAACTTATAGAAATTAAGTATTCAAAAATACCGTTTCCATACCATAGAGGCCGTCTGAACGACCGTTAAACTTTTTTGATTGAGACGAATCAGATAAGTGCTTATGATTTTGTCTAATGTAATTATAAGTAT
>ERZ773213.207-NODE-207-length-37438-cov-16.477490_pt1 | contig 37438 bp, 35 predicted proteins | sample MGYA00580996_ERZ773213 | MGnify/ENA primary metagenome ERZ773213 (study PRJEB29015, sample SAMEA2738152) | human oral metagenome | biome: human oral; feature: human-associated habitat; material: saliva | place: China | collected 2197 ...
CTCAGCGGCGGCGAGAATACTGCAACAGCGGGAAGGTAGCAAGGTGCCAAATTATACGGAATAACCACCCCAACGGGTGGTTTTCTGTTTTTTGAATTTAAATATAAATTAGGGGCATCTAAATAGTTGATGTATAATACAAATATATGGAAAGGATATTAGGGTTATGTATAAAAAACATGTTTTGCAGGCACTAAAACGTGGAATTATTCCATTTTGTATTATGTCTTCAATTTCTTTAATAATGCTATTTTCTTCAATAGAATTACGCCAAGTTAAGGGGGCGTTTCTTACTGGATTAATTATTACGATCATAGCTGCCTCCTCAATTATTTATGAAATTGAAACATGGTCTCTTTTGAAGCAGTCTCTAGTACATTTTCTAGTAATGCTATCGACAGTCTTTCCGTGCCTCCTAATTAGTGATTGGTATGAATTAAATACACCGTTTGATTATCTAAAAGTTTTTTGCATATTTCTTCTCTTTGGTGTAATTTTTTGGACAGTTGGTTATTTTATCTTTGGAAAGATATTAAAAAAGTAAGATTTAGGGAAATTATTATTTATAAAATCAATATTTTATAAATAGTACTAGTTCTGTAATAGTTTTGCTAATCTAGCTCTTAGTCCGGTAGGTTCATCTGTTCCCGCCAAAGTATCAATAGCGACTCTAAGCAGGCCAAAAGCCGTAATGAATGAGTAATCAAGGTTTTCTTCTGTACTATTCTCTATCCCGGGAATATCAACGTCATCAAGTAGATGCACAAGTGGTCGCCTTGAAAAAGGTAAATCAGTATACCAATCACTTGTCGCAAGCTCTTCCTGCAAGGCAGATAATCCAGCACCACCACCGCAGAGCAGAATTTTAGTCGGTAGTGCTTCTACCAGGGGGAAATCCTCTAATGCCACCGTAACGCCACCTAGCCACACTTCAATATTATCCGCAATTGCCTTGTTAATTTTTCTAGATCGTTCAGGCGTAGATAGGATTGTCTGAATTTCATTCCTGTGTTCTGCTTCAGCTACAGTTTCTTCACGGTGTCTCAAAGTTAATTGATCTAGCGAAACTCCCCCAATCTGTAGTTTTATAGCCTCTGCAGTATCATAATCAAGGCCAGTCTTCGTAGCAATTTGATGGGTAAAGCTGCGGCCACCAATTCCAAACATTTTTGTTCCTTCGACACCACCATCATCAACTACTGCAATATCAGTGGTTCCACCACCAATGTCCATCACAATTGCCGAAAAATTTGAGTCTAGTTCATTCCCGAGACAGGCACGACATACTGCAAAAGGTTCTACTGCGACAGCTAAGAGATCCAAATTAAGCTCCGCACAGACCTTTTCAATCGCCGAAATATGTACAAGCGGCGCAAATGCTGTATAAAACTGAATCATTAAATCAGACCCCTTAAAACCAATTGGATTTGAAACCTTATATCCGTCAATTGACAGGGAAACAATCGCAGAATTGATTAGTCGAACCTCAACCTCAGGATTATCGGTCTCAAGCGCAATTTCTTGTCTCGCCTGCTCGCCAGCCTTATCCTGAACCTTTTGAATAATCTGCTGCATTTCATTATCAGAAATTGGCTTATTACTATCTTTGCGCTTATATCTCACAGTTCTGGTATTACCTTTAATCAACTCCCCAGCAATCCCCACCACGCAGGTCCTTGAGACTACGCCAGCCATTTCCTCGGCACGAGACAAGGCTTTTTCGCAAGTTGAAACCACTGCTTGAATATCGGCAATTGCCCCTGCATACATATTTCCCATACTCTGGTGCTCTTTAGCCACACCAATAATATTTAGATTGTCGTCGCTAGTTTTTTCGGCAATCACAGCCTTCACAAATTCTGTACCAATATCAAGGGCCAACAAAATATTCTCGGGCTTAATTTTATGCGCTGTTGTTGTCTCTTGTTTAGTACCTTGCATAACTCTCTTTATTTAGTTAATCTTATTATACCACAAGCATAATATTTTCTGTTTGCTATTCTGAGTGAAGTTTGTTATAATAAAAACATACTTGAATATTCTATCCGGCCGAAAGGTCGGATATTTTAGACTCAAGCTCGATAGATAAATTTTATATGAAAATAGAAAGGATTAAATGGAGGGATTAGATCTCAAACAAATGTCCTCAATGGTCAAAGTCATCTCAGAGGAAAAAGGCTTACCAGAGGAGGTAGTCTTAAATATTATTGAAACCGCTATTGCTGCCGCTTGGCGCAAAGAAGAAGGTGATAAGGATATGAACGTTCGCGCTGTCCTTAATCTTGACAATGGTGAAGCTGAAGTATATGTTGCTAAGGAAGTTATTGAGGACGGCCTAGCATATAATCCAGCCACCGAAATCCCAGCCGACCTTGCTGGTGGTAAGGAAATTGGCGAAATTGTTGAAGAAGCACACAAAGTTACCACCTTTGGCCGTGTTGCTTCTATGACCGCCAAACAAGTCATCGTTCAGCGTCTTCGCGAAGCAGAGCATGACGCTATTCTCACTGCTTATGAGGATAAAGTCAATACTCTTATTAATGGTACAATTTCCCGCGTCGAACCACGCCTTGTTCGCGTAGATCTTGGTAAGGCTACTGGTTTAATGTTAAAACAAGATCAGATCGAGGGTGAATATTATAAAGTAGGTTCACGCATTAAAGTCCTCATTAAGGCTATTGAGCGCAATGAACGTGGTGCTGATTTACTGGTTTCTCGTGGTTCATCTGAATTCATTAAGCAGCTTTTTGTACAAGAAGTTCCTGAAATTGAAAATGGCACTGTTGAAATTCATGCCATTGCTCGTGAGCCGGGTCGTCGTACCAAGATTGCAGTTTCTTCATCCGTTCCTGGTGTAGACCCTGTCGGTACCTTCGTTGGTGGTCGTGGCGTCCGTGTTCAGGCCGTGATGAATGAAATTGGTGATCGTGAAAAGATTGATATCGTCAACTGGAGTGATAATATGTCTGAATATATTCGTGAAGCACTCAGTCCAGCTGAAATTATTAAGGTCGAGCTTGAAGATAAGCGTGCCAAGGTTTATGTCTCAGAAGATCAGCAGTCAGTAGCTATTGGTCGCCAGGGGCAAAACGTACGCCTTGCTTCTAAGCTAACTGGCATTGAGCTTGATATCGAACTTGCAGAGACCCCAAAGAAGAAAAAGCGCGGCAACGCTGAGGACTCTCTCCTTTCTGCTCTCGAAGACAGTTCTGAAGAATAATTAAATAGACCCCTAACGGGGTCTATTTTTTTGATCATTATTTTTTAACTTCCATGTATTGACCAGGCTTCAAATCACCAAGTTGATATTTGCCAAATTCAATACGGTGAAGCGCCGTAACTTCATAACCAAGTGCCGCAAACGTGCGACGAATTTGGCGATTTCTACCTTCACTCATCTCAACCTGAAGATTCTTTCCGGTTATTTGGCCATTCTCATCCGGAAGTTTGGTTAAAAATAACTTACTTACTCCGTCTGGCAATGTTATACCGATATCAGAAATCATCTGCTGATGTAACGGGGCTATTTCGTGATCAAGCTCCACAATATAGGTCTTGATTTTGAAGAATTTTGGATGTGTCATTTCAAACGCAAAGTTACCGTCATCGGTTAAGAGTATTAATCCAGAACTATCCTTATCAAGTCGTCCGACTGTCTTTAAGGCTTGCCACTTCTCTGGTAATAATTCGTAGAGAGTGGGGGTATTGCCTTGTTGTTTTCTTGAAGAAACATAACCACGTGGCTTATTCAACATCAAATAAGTGTATTGATGGGGAAAATCCACCTTTTTATTATCCACTAAGATGTCCTGCGCCTCGAGAACTTGCATTCCAAGCTCGGCGATCCCCCCATCAACCTTAACTCGTCCAGAATTAATCAGATTATCAGCATCTCTTCGTGAAATCCCCAGTCGTTCTGCTAAAAATTTATTTAAACGCATATCGTAAATATATCATATATGTGATATTTATATAGACCCCATTCCACCCAAAATTTGGTCCATCTGATCTTTAATATTCATTCCACTTTCATCCGTGACTGAATTAATTGAGTAGGCGTCATTTTGTGGGTTAGGGGCTTGTGTGTTCTGAGGTACTGGAGTTTGAACTTGGTTAAAAGACGGACTTTGAGGAGTATATTGTTGCATAAAAGCCGTATTGGGCTGTTCGTAAACTGGTTGATTAGAAAAATCAGGCGCAACCTGTTGTGTCGCGGTTGGTTGTGCCATCTGTTGCTGTGTTACCTGTGGCTGATTTTGTGAAACAGTATATTGTTCTGCTTGTGGCTGATTCTGCGGAATCGTATATTGTTCTACCTGTTGTTGAACCTGGAATACGCCACTATCTTCTATAGGTTGGTTGAAACCCGACTCAGTATTCATTGTGTTAGATGTTGCTACTCCAGTATTTTGATCCAGGACTTCATGCACTGCATTTACTACATCCTCGATGCCAACCTGAGACTTAACCAAAAAGCGATCAGCCCCTAAGCTCTCGCCACGTTCTCTTTGGTCATCTGAAGAAAGTGCGGTCATCATAATCACCTTAATATCCTTTGTTTCAGGAGTCGAACGCAGAATGTCTAGCATATCAAATCCTGAAATCTTTGGCATCATAACGTCAGAAATGATTAAATCTGGTCTTTCGCGTACCGCAACGGCCAATGCCTCCTCGCCATCTCCAGCTGGCACAATTTCATAGCCTTCTGCCGTCAAGCGAATTCCATAAATTTCTCTTAAGCTTTGATCGTCTTCGACAAGTAATATTTTTGCCATATCTATCCTTTAATTATTATTTGGTAATTGTTGATTATTGCTTGTAGGTTGCGGGCTATTTAATGGCTGCATTGATGCCGGCTGTAAAGGCTGATGCGGAGGTTGTAAAGGCTGCATGTTTGGCTGTGGTGGCTGTACTGGTTGTGACAAAGCCGGTTGTTGTATGGCGGGCAACTGCTGTGTCGCCGGTTGTGAGAACTTTGTCATTGCTGGCTGCTCTACAGTCGGCTGCGCAGCTGGTTGCAATGCCTGGGGTGCTACTGGCTGTGATGGCTGCACTGGAGTGACCTCCTGTATTGAAGGTTGTGGGGTCTGTTGTGTGGGTAATTGTGTAGCCGTAGGTTGAGAAGTTTGTTGTGTAGGTGGTACGGCCGTAGGTTGTGAAATTTGTTGTATAGGTGGCTGTACGACCATAGGTTGCGTCATCGGCTGCATCATTGGTTGAGAATCAGCCGATTGTGAAGCCTGCATCGTTTGTTGAGAAATAGCCACTTGTGGAGCCTGCACCGTTGGTTGAGTAGGAAGCGTTTGTGTGTTCTGGCTCATTGCCTCGATATTAGAGGCAATCTGTTTTCGACGTTGATATTCTTCAGCTGTAATGCGAGGGAATGAAAGGTAAAAAGTGGAGCCTTCACCAAACGAACTCTCCGCCCAAACCTTGCCCCCCATTGCCTCAACTCTCTGCTTAACCAAATACAACCCAAGACCAGTTCCGCCCACAGTGCGAGTTTGTGAATTATCTGCACGATAAAATTTCTGAAAAACATGCTTAAGATCATCTGGAGAAATCCCAATTCCAGTATCGGTCACATTAATTAAAACACGGTCATCATCCCCACGTACATTCACCCAAATACCTCCACCAGAGGCCGTATATTTAATTGCATTTTCCACCAAATTATTTACAGCTTCACGTAGAAAATCAATATCAACACTTGCGTAGACTTCCTGATTAACTACCCTAGCTGTATTATCTGATCTTGCCGCATTGGCGCCAAAGGTGTAATGAATACCTTTTTCACTCATCATTGGCACTTGACCATTCGCAATTGATCGCACTGTTGAGGCCATCTCAACAGGGGTGAGCTGTACTCGGATTTTCTTATCATCCAATTTTGTGACATCGAGTAAGTCCTTAAATAATCGACCTAAGTGTTTCGACGACGCGTGGGCTTCCTCAAGGTATTTTCTAGCACGCTCATCAATTGTTGCAGTTTTAGGATTTAAAGCTAACCCCAAATACCCCTCAATCGAAGCAACTGGCGTACGCATTTCATGCGACGCTGTCGAGATAAAATCTGCCTGCTCGCCTTCTTCCTCGAGTTCTCGCGCGATGTCACGCAGTGTGATAATTCGCTCATTTTGGCCAGTGGTGGTACAAACTACAGAGATTGCGACCGGCCTTCTCTGTTCCTGAATACTCACTAATATCAGATCGCGAGTCTCAAAATTTTCACCGTTCATCACAGCTCTGAGTACGGGATTAACATCATCTTCAATCTTTGTACCTTCAGAGTTTTCAAGATTAAGAATTGAAGCAAGTTGTAGATTTTCGACCATATTTGGATCGCTTGCCCCAAGCAGTCTCATCGCAGCTGGATTTACTAATACAACAATTCCAGAAGAGTGAACAATCATTACGCCTTCGTCGATCGAATTTAATACTAAATTAGCAAGATTAGCCGACTGCGCTGTAGTCGGATTTTGTGGCGCCTGTCCGTTGTCAATTGGCTCCTTTTTCTTAATCAAGTTAAAAATACTCATTGCCTAAATTTTAACATAAAAACTATGTAATGTGATAAAATCGGAGCATGAATAAGGACATCTACTATATAGAGCCAGAGGATGATATTACCGATATTATCAATCATCTTAAGTCGTCAAAACAAAAAGTGGTCGCTCTCGTTCCGCCAAAAAAACTCAGCGTTCTGCGTAGTGCTATTAATCTAAAATTAATCGCAAAAACAGCAAAAAATCTTGATAAAGCCGTCGTCATCGTTACGCTTGATCCAGTATTAATGAAATTAGCAGCCGTATCTGGCCTGCCTTTTTCCAAAAACCTTCAGTCTAGGCCAGTTTTGCCAAGCGAATATAAAGATGCTCCAATTTCTAATAAATCGAGCTTAAAGAGTCAGGATATCAGTGAGCTTGATGATGTAGAAGAGTCTGAACAAGGTGTCTCCCAGGCTTCAAAAACTACTGAGTCTCAACCAGTCAAAAAAACTGAACCAAAAGACACTACAAAAGATAGCTTGACCTCAGCGAACAAATCGAAGTCAAACCTAGTAGAAGATCTAGATTCTAATGAACTTGAGCAACAAACAGAGGAAAGTGGTGAAAAATCCGTCAAGAAGATTCCGACTTTTGAGTCCCTTAGGAAATGGATCATATTAGGTGTCGCCCTGTTTATTGTGCTAATTATTGGTAGCGTCTGGGCCTTCGTCCTTGCACCAGCCGCTAAAATTATGGTAAAAATTAAAACCACACCAGATAATTTCTCCGAGAATATTACACTAGTTGCTGCAGCTGACCAAGCTGTTAATAAAGAAGGTAAAATTCTGCTTGAATCGGAAACTCTTGAAAAAGAAAGTTCCATTGAATTTGAAGCCACCGGTGAACGCAATGATGGCGAAAAAGCAAGTGGTAAGCTGACCCTCACTGCCAATTTTAGTTTTTCCACCTCAACTGCTTCTCCAAGTAATCCTGACCGTATTTCGGTGCCAATTGGCAGCGCCTTTGCGAAGGGGAACCTTAATTACCTCACCATTGCTAGTACTGATTTTAGTTGGGATGGTTCCACTACTAGCTGTACCGTGCGTACCACTAATACTTGCCAGATTCGTAAGACTGTTGATGTAGTTGCCTTTGAGGGGGGTACTAGATTCAATATTGACCCCGTCGCCTCTGGTTGGCAGTCTTCAGTCGAAAAAGTTGACGCCTTTAATTCCAGTGCCTTCACTGGTGGTACCGATAAAATTGTTAAAATCGTTACCGCAAGTGACGTTGAAAAGGCTAAGAATCAGGCCAATCAAATTGACGATGGTAAAGAAGAATTATTTGCCAAGGTTAAGGAAACCGAACTGAAGATAGAGGCAAGCTATAAAAAGACTCTTGGCGATGCTATTCCTAGTCCTGCCATCGGGGAGGTTGCTGCGGAAGGAAAAGCTAAGTTGCTTGCAAAAATTACTTACAAGGTAAATGTCCTTGACAAGTCAGCAATCGAAGAATATATCCGCACTCTTGTCAGTAGTCGCCTTGGGGAAGACCAGAAAATTTATGAAATCGGTTCATTATTCATTGAACGCTTCCAAGAAAATAATGCGTCCTCCGCTAAACTTAAAGCCATTGTTAAAACTGGTCCAGAAGTAACGGAGAAAACTGTTCTTGATAAATCCCTTGGCAAGAAAATTGGCGAAGTTACTACCTTAATTAAGTCCATCAATGGAGTTAGTGAAGTTAAGGTTGATACGTCTTTCCCATGGGTGCGTAGTATTCCGGAAGATATTAATAAAGTTAGCGTAAATATTACAATTGAAGAAAACTAAGGTGGTGAGATGAAAATAATTGGACTGGATGTTGGTACAGTACGTATTGGCGTTGCCCGTGTTGACACAACGACTAAAATTGCTATTCCTGACGGCTACATTAATGTAAACGGTCAAGAAATTTCGGAAATTCAGCGCAAGCTAAGTTTTCATAACTCAAATGTTCTCGTTATTGGCATGCCGCGCAGTAATGACGGCAATCAAACGGCGCAGTCGGACTTTGTGAAGTCTTTTACGGAACGTATTGCAGCTACAATTCCTGGCTTAAAGATATATTTTCAAGATGAATCTCTCACCTCTATTGAGGCTGAAAACCGCCTAAAAAGTCGAAAAAACAATTATCAGAAAGGCGAAATTGATGCCGAGTCTGCTGCTATTATTTTGCAGGACTTTGTAGAGCGCCTGCAATCTGCTCTTAACAATCAGCAAACGCTCGCACCAGTTGAATTTACTCCTGCTGGAGTTATTGAAGGTGAACAGACAAACTTAAAATCTCAAGAACAAGATGAAAAGATGCCTAAAAAAAAGAATTCCTTTATTAAAAAAGTAGTAATTAGTCTATTTATTATTTTTGTGCTAGGAGGTATAGGTGTAGGTGGGGCGTATCACTGGTACCAGCAACAATTGTTGCCCGTAAAAGAACTCAACTGTCTCTATAATTCTCCAGCCGAAGCGGCCGTTGGAACTGAAGAAGAGAAGGATACAGATTGCCGTTATCAAACTTTTGAAATCAAGACCAATGAAACGATTAACGAGATTTCTACGCGCCTAAAAACACAGAATTTGATCAGATCAAGCGAAATCTTCAAGTTTTATTTAAAGCTGAATCAAAAGTCTTCAAAGATTAAATCCGGTGTCTATCACCTACGTACTAACATGTCAACGCCGCAAATTGCAGATCTACTTGAGCAGGGTGCAGTTTCTAATAATGTTTTTAATCTCACCGTCCTGCCTGGCGAGACAATCACTGATATTCGTCAGAAATTAATCAAACTCGGCTACCAAGATACTCAAATTGATGCTGCCTTGGCCAAACAATACGATAGTCCAATCTTAAAAGGTCTATATAGTTCTGAAGGTCGTTTAGAAAACCAATTGCAGCCGCAGAGCGTCGCACTCGAAGGCTATCTGTATGGAGAAACTTATCAATTCTATCAAGGTGAAACGGTAGAGCATATTTTCAAAACCATGATTGATCAGCTAAATAATATTGCTAATCTAAATAAACTAGAAGAGAAGTTCAAAAAGCGCGGGCTCACCTTAAGGGAGGGGATTATCCTCGCCTCAATTATTCAAAAAGAAGCACATACGGAGGATATGCCGGGGGTTTCAATGGTTTTCCAGAATCGTCTGCGTCGTGGCTGGAGTCTTGGTTCAGACGTTACTGCTACTTATGCGGCCGACCTAGTTAACCCGAATCGCAATAAAAACGATCCTAACAATAATCTTGTCGTCCTTGAAACTGATAGTCTATATAATACTAGAAAGCATACAGGTCTACCTCCAGGTCCTATCTGTAGTCCATCTATTTCAGCACTTCTAGCAGTTGCTGAGCCGGATGAAAATATGAAATCTATGTATTATTTCTTGACAGGAGACGATGGAAAGATGTATTATAGTGTAACCGATACTGAGCACGAGCAGAAAAAACGTGACTTTTGTCAAAAACTCTGTAACGTAGGACTCTAGGTGGAAATATCGGCAAGTTATGACAACGAAAAAACAGAATAAACGCAATAAATTAAAAAGTAAATTAAAGATTATTCCATATCTCTTTGTTTTTCTCGCAACCATGGGACTTATTAACTATGGTTCAAAGAATAAACACATAGATGAATCGATAAATAATCTAAATCTTCAATCGATCTCAAAAAAAGACTATGCTGTCTCTACTGATCAGCTTTCCGAATTTTATGTCGTCTCCGAACTTGCCAGTAATCTTAGCTTAGCTTCATCAGAAGTTGTTAATGTTAACTATAACTCCCTCACTACTCTTCGTGATTCCGGTCAGGTTTCTACTGAAAAAATGGAGAAGCCAATTGCCCCTCTCGCTACTAGTTGTCTCAAAGTTGGTGCAATTGCTTACACCGTTGCTGAGGGTGACACAATTGCCTCGATTACTGGAAAATATGCCGCTTGTGGTGTTACTGAAACTATGGTCCGCTGGTCCAATAACTTCAAGAATACATATGAACCAAAAGTGGGTGAGGTAATTTATCTTCCATCCCGTGCTGGTTTCGTCTATAAAATTAAAAGTGGCGATACCGTTGAATCAATTGCCGGTAAATATGGAGCAAAAAGTGATGAGATTATCGCCGCAAATAATCTTGAGTTGAATCAAAGTCTTGCAGTAGGTACCTCAATTCTTCTTCCGGATGGTAATCTTCCAGAAACCGAACGCCCAGATTATGTCGCTCCTCGCATAACCAATTCTCAATCGCAAAGTTACACACAGTCTGTCTATTATCGTACCTATTGGACTTCTGCCAACCAGATGCCATGGGGTTGGTGTACTTGGTATGCCTGGCAACGTCGTTATGAGCTGGGTGGTGGCTATGTTCTTCCAGGTGGCCTTGGTAATGCTAATACTTGGGACAACGCTCTAATTTCCAGCTTCCCATCTAGTCGTGGTACTAACCCACAAGCTGGTGACGTTTTCCAAACTGACTCTGGCTACTACGGTCACGTCGGTATTGTGGACTCCGTAAATGATGATGGAACTATTACTATTTCTGATATGAATGGTATCGCTGGTTGGGGTCATGTTGGCCGCAAAACCGTCCCTCAAAGTGTCTGGTCTGGCTACCTCTTTATTCATAGCCGCTAAAATGGTAAAATACGAGTAATATGTTTTGTGATACTGCAAAAGTTAGTCTAAAAGCCGGCAAAGGTGGTGATGGTGCCGTATCTTTTCGCCACGAAATTTATATTAATAAGGGTGGTCCTGACGGTGGCAATGGCGGTAAGGGTGGCTCCATTATCTTTGTAGCCGATAAAGATACTAATACCCTAATTGATTTTCGTTTTAACCCAATTTTAACTGCTGAAAATGGTGGCAATGGCTCAGGTACTCGTAGTGCAGGCCGTTCTGGAAAGGATCTTTTAGTTGAGGTACCTATCGGAACTGTTGTTAAGCGCGATGGGCAGGTTATTGCTGATCTTACTCATGACGGTGAAAAGGCCGTAATTGCTAAAGGTGGTGACGGTGGTTTTGGTAATGCTCATTTTAAGTCAAGTGTACGACAAACTCCGGTCATTGCCGAGGTTGGTGAGCCTGGCGATGAATTTGAGGCTGAACTCGAATTGCGTCTGCTTGCAGATGTTGGTTTGGTTGGTCTTCCAAACGCCGGTAAATCAACCTTTTTGTCAGTCGTTAGTAATGCTAAGCCAGAAATTGCAGATTATCCATTCACTACTCTAACTCCAAATCTTGGTGTTGCTACGATAGACCGTCACGATATTCTTATTGCAGATATCCCAGGCCTCATAGAAGGTGCTGCAGAAGGCAAAGGTCTAGGTCACGATTTTTTGCGTCATGTAGATCGTACTGCAGTTCTTCTGCATCTTATAGATATTTACAACAACGACGCCGGTGAAGCTTACCATATTATTCGCCGTGAGCTCGATAAATATTCAGACTTAAAGAACCGTCCTGAAATTGTTGCTCTCACAAAATGTGAGGGTGTGGATCAGGATATTATTGAAATGCAGATTCAGTCTATTAGACAGCATAATCCTAGCGCAAATATCCTCTCTATTTCCGCTGCCTCTCATCAAGGAGTTGATGATCTGCTTCGCCTCTTATGGCAGGAAATTAAAAAATCTAAAGAGCAGAAAGGCCGAGAGACTCAAGCATTATCTCAAACCACTGAAATTAATCTAGGAGAAAATCGTTCTAAAATACAAAATGGCAAGGAAAGCCTACCAGTTATTTCTCTAAGTACCAAGGAACTCCGTAACGCTTGGTCTGTTACCCTGGACGATAATGGTGTTTATCATGTGACTGGAGAAAAAATTGAGAAGTTTGCACGACGCACTGATCTCTCTAATTATGCCTCTGTCAACCGTTTACGTGACATTATGAAGAAACTTGGCATTCGAGCCGAACTTACCAATCAGGGCGCTGGTCCAGATTCTTTGATTGAAATCTCTGGCAAAACCTTCACTTTGGTTGAACAGTATTAATTGAAATAATTAAAAAGGAAAAACACGAGCTCTTTTGCTCGCGTTTTTTCGATATTTTATTTACAATCGACCCCAGAAGTTTTCTTGTGCCAAGACTTAAATTGTTTAATATACTCCTCACTACCGAGTTTGGTGAATAATTTATTTTGCTCCTCAATATTAAGCTCCATTCCATTGGACTTATAATCGGTAATTTTACTGTGATTATAGTAAATTGTAATGTCGCCCTTGTCAGAACTACAGATCAGACTGGATTGTTTAAAAAAGACTGACCATATAAAAACTGAGACTAGTGCAACTGTGAGAACAGAAATCACGATCACTATTGCTAGGACTTTCTTTTTCTTTGGTTTTTTTGAGGCGGCAGCCTGCGTCTCCTGTGTAACCTGATTCCTTACATCTTGTATAAAAGCGCTCTCATAATCATTCATAAAGTAAGCATAACATATTCCCATTAAAAAGTTTATGCTATACTTTAGGTATGAAAAATCGTTCTGTAACTGTATTTTTTGCAAGTATTATTGCGCTTTTCTTATCCGTCCTCACATTATCTTTGGTTTCGCCAATAGTTGAAGCTAAAGGGAGAGACTATTTTGCGGCGACTGTTATAAAACGGAATTCAAAAGCGGCAAAGAAGCAGAATAAGCAGAATAAACAGAATACGGATGATGAATCTGATGAATCTGATGACTCCGGTGTTGGTGCTGAGTACTCAGGCAACAAGGGGCAATCTGGCTGGGTTCAAGAGGGGCGCTCTTGGTTTTATTATGTTAATGGCCAGCCCGTAAGTGAGGGATGTCGCACCATTAATGGCACTATCTATTGCTTTGAGGGGGACGGTGAATTAATGACCGGTGAAGTTAAGCGCGGGGGCAAAACATATTATTATACGGAAGATGGTACTGGGCAACTTCTTAAAAACGGCATCACACCCAACGGGCAAAAAACTGACGCAACAGGCATGATCTATGAGGAGGCAGACGGTAGTTCGACTGGTAATACTCCAACCTTTGATACTTCATCCGTATCCGGCGCTTCGAATGCGTCTCCTTCCGCCAGCTATACAGATAAAAAAGCCTCTTCTTCTAGCTCTGGTTCTTCAGGTAGCTCTTCTTCTGGTTCAAGCTCTTCTGGTAGTTCTTCTTCCGGTTCCAGTTCTTCAGGCGGCTCTTCTTCCAGTTCTTCAAGCGGCGCCTCTGGCTCCTCCAGTTCTTCGGATGAAAAATGCATCAAGCTGGCCATCATTAAAATCAAGGGTAAGGACTGTATTGAAAACAGTGAAGAGGCTATTTTTGAGATTCTTGGTATGATCCTTAATATCTTCACTTTTGGGGTCGGGATTGCCGCCACAGGTGGTTTTATCTTCTGTGGTTATCAGTATATTACCTCCAAAAACGAGCCTGCAGTTATCGTTAAGATTAAGACTCGTATGCTTAATATTGTTATTGGTCTAATCATCTATTTTATGTTCTGGGGACTTATTGGACTCTTACTTCCAGGCGGACTCTGGTAATTGGTAACTTGCTTTTGTTGCTTCAATACGCTTTCTTTAGTCCATTACAAAAAAATACTCCCGAAGGAGTACTTTTCTCACTGATGCGCGCCCACCCTGGGGCACATTGTTTTGTTTTAATTCGCTTTTTGTTTTTAATGAAATCTCCACACTCCACTATTTTTCGAAGCGGAACCCCGTGAAGCGTATCAGCTTATGCTTACTATATCCAAAATCCCATAAACTGTCAAGATTTTATGGATAAAATACGAGAAAAGTCAGTCAAAAAAGCATAATTCATACTGTGATATAATTAATTAAATGACAAAAGTAAAATTCACAATCATTACGCTCTTTCAAGACGCATTAGCGCCCTATTTGTCGACCTCGATGATGTGGAAAGCTACTAAGAACAATATTGCCGAATTCTCTTTTGTTGATCTCCGAGATTTTGGTCTTGGTCCACATAAATCTGTTGACGACACTCCTTATGGTGGGGGTGACGGTATGTTGCTCCGCTGTGAGCCAGTATTCGCAGCGATCGAAAAAATCAAACAAGATGACCCCAATGCAAAAGTTATTCTTCCCACCCCAGCCGGCCAAATCTGGCACCAATCACTCATCCGTCAATTTGCTGAAAAAATAGAATCACAGGAAGAAAACCACTTCATTATTCTTTGCCCACATTATGAAGGTTATGATGAGCGTATCCTGACATTGGTTGACTATCAGGTCAGTCTCGGCCACTTTGTTCTAACGGGTGGGGAATTGCCAGCCCTTATTATAATTGATAGTATCGTTCGGCTCCTCCCCGGTGTTTTAGGTGGAGAAAGTTCCGCTATTATTGAAAGCTTTTCCGAGGGAAACACTATTGAATATCCGCAATATACGAAGCCAGCGGATTTTCGCGGTATGAAAGTTCCAGAAGTCCTATTATCTGGTCATCACGGCAAAATTAAAGAGTGGCGCGAATCTCATCAGCGCCCTTCTCATTCATAATTCTCATATTTCTTCACATGCTATAATTATCCTAATGATTTTATCAGCAGGTTTGGAAGAGATAAAAGGGGTTGGTCCTAAAACAGCCGAAGCGCTCCAAAAACGAGGTTTTCGCACGATTAAAGACCTACTCTATTATTTTCCACGCAGTTACGAAGACTATCAGTCTCAAACCAATATTGCCGATATTAAGCCCGGCCGTGTGATTTTGCGTGGAAAAATTCGTAATCTCCGTAATCTTCATACCAGACGTCGCAATTTTGTCATTACTCAGGGTGAGATTTATGATCAAACTGGGGCGGTACGCGTTGTTTGGTATAACCAACCCTATCGCATTAAAAATTTTGACGAAGAAACTACCTATTATTTCACTGGCCAATATGATTTTAAATATAATCGCTATCAAATCACCGCTCCGTCTGTCGTGACTGCCGATGAAATAGAGCAGAAAATCGAGGGATTTCAACCGATTTATGCAGCTAAAGGCAGCTTTAACTCCGCATGGTTTAAAAAGCTTTTTGAAAAACTTCAACCCCTTTTACCTCAAATTCCAGATTTACTTCCTCTTGAACATGCACCAAGCTATCTTTTTCAGGGTGCTCGCCGTCAAGCACTGACAAAAATTCATTTTCCAAAGCAGCCTGAAGATGTAGAACAGGCTAAGCAATATTTGGGCTACGAAGAGTTATTTGAGCTAATTCTTGCCAGTCAGCTAAATCGACAGGAGAATCAGAAGTTAAGGGCGGAGCCTCTAGCTTTTGACCTAAACCTCACTAAGCAATTTCTTTCTTCGCTCCCCTTTACTCTCACCGACGCTCAGAAAAGCGCTGCGTGGGAAATTCTTCAAGATCTCACCAAAACAACACCGATGAATCGCCTTCTGCAAGGTGATGTTGGTTCGGGTAAAACTATTGTCGCCGCTCTTGCAGCCTTCCAAGCTATTAAACAGGGTGCGCAGGTGGCAATACTAGCCCCAACCGCCATTTTGGCCTCCCAACATGCCGAAAATCTTGAACGACTACTTACCCCCTTCGGCATCCGTACAGCTCTGCTTATCGGTGCTACTAAGCAGAAAGATCCACTCAAACAACAAATCAAAGATGGTGAGATTGACTTAATTGTAGGCACGCACGCTATTTTAACTGACGACACTCAATTTTCTCGTCTCGCGCTCTGTATTATTGATGAACAACATCGCTTTGGTGTGGCGCAACGTCAAAAGCTCTTAGAAAAAGTTGCCCTAAACTCTCATCCAAACACTGTTGATGGGCAAAAAATCACTGCGCCGCACTTTCTTGCAATGACCGCAACACCAATCCCTCGCTCATTACAGCTCACTATTTTTGGTGACTTAGACGTTTCTCTGATTCAGCAAATGCCAAAAGGCAGGCAGCCAATTATTACAAAAATTATTAGCGAAACCAATACCCGTGAGCTTCTATATCCAGAAATTACAAAGCATCTAGAAGCCGGCGAACAAGTTTACTGGATCTGCCGACTTATCGAGCAGGACGAAGATGAGCCACTGGAAAAGGATCAACACACGGTTAAGGAAGAGATAAAACGTTTAGCTAAAATTTTTCCTGGATATAAACTCGCCATTTTACATGGTAAGATGAAGCCACAGGAAAAAGACCAGGTTATGAACGACTTTAAAGAACATCGGATCGATATTTTAGTCTCCACCACCGTTGTTGAGGTTGGTGTTGATGTTCCCAATGCCACGCAAATCGTTATCATGAACGCCGATCGCTTTGGTTTAGCTCAGGCTCATCAGTTAAGGGGACGTGTTGGTCGTGGACAGAAGGCCAGCCAGTGTTTCTTGATTACCACCGGTGATAACCCTCCCACTACTCGCCTAAGGGAACTAGAAAAGTCCAATAATGGTTTTTATTTAGCCGAAGTTGACCTTAAATTGCGCGGCCCAGGTGAGGTTTACGGCGCAATGCAGCACGGCGAACTGGATTTACGTATTGCTAGTCTTGCTGATACAGAAATGATTAAAACTGCAAGAGCTCAAGCGCTTAATTTTGCTTCCGATCCACAAAATATGCTAAAATACAAAGAGCTTAGTCAGTCTATCCAGAAATATCAGCAGCTGACTACTCTAAATTAGTTTTACATCAGAAAGTTATTATGTATTCAACTCTTGCTCTTAATAATAGTAAAAGATCAGGTAATATTGTCGGCACGCATCAAAAGCTCGATAAGATTGCTCGTAAAATATTACAAAAAAGCCTACCGGCGCGTGTCTATTTTCCCGATATCAAGGAAATCCTGCTTTTTGAAGGCATGGGTGGCCCAGACGGTTTAAAAAGAAAAAGCCCTGGCGTTGATGAACCAATGCACTTTATAATTCCTGGCCAAGACGATGGTAAACTCATTCAAATGATTCTAGACCACCAGTATAATTTAAGAAAAGCGCTCGCTACAGATAACAAGGTCCGCGCTGCCTTTGAAGCCGGTTGGATGGCGCACGCCATTACTGACGGCCTAACTCCAGCTCATCACTTTCCGCTCACTGAGGCGCAGGGTGAGTTGATGACTGAAAAAGAATTTATTAAAATTTTTGGTATTCCAATCAAGGGAATCATGCGTGGTCGTAATTCCTTGGAGACCTTACGCAATAACTGGCTTTATTGGGGTGCTAATGGTTATATGAGTAAGCATGTCGCCTTTGAATATGGCGTTGCCATTACTATGACGGCCCTGCCCGAGAGAGCTGTTACTCCTAAGCTAGACAAAAAAGAATTAAAAAATGTCGACTTAAAACAGGCTTTTTATCAATCTCTTGAACGTGTTGCTTCTCTAAATATGTATACTAGGTTTCTTGAACAAGGCTGGAATACAGATTTAGCCTTTGAAACTAAAAACATCCTTTTGCCGGAGATTGCACGCGCAATTGCTCTCTGTTGGGCGTCCTCCATTCCTGAATTGACCGATCCTGTCAAATAGCTTTGTGGTAAAATAAAAGCATGAAAAGTGCACGCGAAATCTTCCACCAGGGGAAATTTACTAATGTTAAGATCACTTCCGGGCTCTTCCGTGGCCGCGAACTTAAAGCTCCGCAAAATGGCGTCACACATCCGATGGGTTCTCGCGAGAAATTAGCCCTTTTTAATTCGTTGAGCGATAAAATTAAGGACAAGATTATTCTCGACGTTTTTGCGGGCACCGGTGCGCTTGGACTTGAGGCCCTTTCCCGCGGCGCTTCACACATTACCTTTATTGAGGCTGATAAAAAAGCTGCTGAAATCTTAAAACAGAATGCCATTGTTCTTGGCGTCTTTGAGCAGGTGCGCATTTATAATACAAAAGCGGAAAAAATTGATTTCGATAGCCCATTTGATATCGTTATCGCAGATCCGCCCTATGAGTATTTTCACGACCTGCCATTGTCTGTCCTTGATCGTCTTGCTAAAACCGCCAGGGAATACTTCGTCTTATCTCATCCCTCCGATTTTGACCCTCATGCTATTGATGCTGAATTGCTTTCAACCAAAGCCTACGCTGGTTCGCGTATTACAATTTTTCGCCCCCACGAAGACTAGCTACTCTTTACAATAATCTCTAAATATCGTATAATATCAACCAATAAACTGTAAGAAATCTCGAGGTGGTGTCGAAGATTGTGGAGAATTATTATGCGAAATCAAGACGCTAACCGCCCACAGCGTATCAAAATTATTATCATCACTATTATTGCTGCAATCATCATTTTTATTTTTGGCGCATGGTTGATTACTTCAGCTATTAAAAGCGTAGAGAAGAAACAGCAAGCTAGCTCAGAGCAGAACACGACCGCTCAGAAAGATGAGAAGAATACTGCAGATAATAAAACTACCGAACAGTCTAGTTCAAACAATGGTAAGACTGCTGGTAATACGTCAAATTCTACTAGTACCAGTACTGCCTCAAATAAGCCGGGTGCAAGTACCACTTCTCCTGCTGCACAATATCCTGTAAGCCAGCAAACTAACACCTCAAATACTTCAGCTACCGATCTTCCTACTACTGGCCCCGAAGATCTTCTTCCAACCGCTCTCCTTATCGGTGTTGCTAGCTATCTTTTCTTCAAGAATCGTGAAATCAAAGCAAAATTAGCTCTCCAAAATTCCTAAGATTGTGTTATAATTAACACAGGCCCGAGTGGTGAAATTGGTATACACGTATGCCTTAGGAGCATATGCCTCGTGCGTGCTGGTTCGAGTCCAGTCTCGGGCACCATACTGGAATTTTTTAGTTCAAGTATTATTTAATGGATAGTTTATAGGGTCTCTTTCATCTGAGAGGGCCCTATTTTCTTGTTGTTAATTTATACCTTGCTTATATTTTCATTACCATTTCTAAATCGTGGGCCATAAATCCACTCTTTTTATAAAAGCCTATAGCATTAATATTGTCCGATAAAACCAATAGCTTGATGCTGGTACATCCCTGGGCTATGAAATAATCTTTCATTCTGTCTAATAACTCTTGTCCTATGCCGGATCCTCTGAATTCCGACTTCACGAATAATAGACCGATCCAGCCGTCCTTGGATGGCTTACGTGACAGATCATAGATCTCATCATCACCCTTTTTATGCTCAATTATCACGCCCTGAATAAAACCAATAACTTGGCCGTTTTCTTCTGAAACGAAAACCTTACCGTTCATATTCTTGACATCATCTAGCATTTTCTGCATATAGCGATGGGCGTCGTCCATATCTTTATAGGGTAGTGATTCGTGTGTTTGATCGATTTCTGAAAAATACTTCTGAAGTTCGAATTGCATCTCATCTATGTTTTCTCGATCCTTAATGTCCATTTCTCTTATCATTTTTTACTCCTACTTTAAAATTGATGGTACGCTTACTCAAGGTATTTTTCAAGAGTAGAAATATTTATATTCAATATATGATACTATTTGGATAGATATGCAAGGACTTACGTATAAATATTATAGAAAAAATGGGACCAAAACAGTTTATATAATTCTGCACGGTGGAGGGGCAGTGGGGGTAGAGACCGATTTCATCTCATCTATCTTTGATGCCATTGCAGCCACTAAAAATAGTGTCTTATGTTTTAATTTTCCGTACTGTGAGAGGGGAGAAGAGTCTTCGAGTGGACCAAAATTAAAAGAAGAGGTAGATACACTCAAACAAGTTGTCGATTTTGCTCATCTTGAAGGATTTCACAAAATTATAATTGTTGCAAAATCGCTCGGTGGTATTATTGCTAGCTACTATCTTGAGCAATATCCAGATAGTCAAATAGAACTTTCAATTCTTGGTTACATCCCAGGAGAAGTTAAGCAAAGAGCTATTTTAAACAACTTAAAACTAGTCATTCAGGGTACAAATGATCGTTTTGCGTCTCCGGTTCAAGTCAGAAAGATGGTCGGTGATTTAGCTGAAGTAGTTGAAATCATAGATGCGGACCATAGTTATAGAAATAGTCAAAAGGAACCAATCTATCAAGAGATCGCTATTAAAGAGTTGATAAAATGGATTAAGTAGACGTATAGAGAAGTTAAAAGATATCTTAACTAATAAAATTCGGTTTAAATAAGTTGCGTAAATAGAAAATTATGTTATAATCTGAAAGCTATACAAATAAGTACCTTACAAAAGTCTAGTCTCTGTTCTTCTTTACTTCTGTGACGGATTATCTCTACTAATAAACTTATCCTAGTAGGTATAATCAGTCGCAGAAGAAAAAGCTTCTTCTGCAAATTTTTTGGCGGTATAAAGCCGCAGAAGGAGAAAATATGAAGAAAATTTTATTAGGAATTGTCATGGATTTAATAGAGAATCAGATCTATGACCATAATGAGATGGCTAAGGGCTACTTATCAAGAAGATATAACGTCTTCTTTGATGATGGCTCTGTTCTTAGCCTTTGGGAGCAGGGGGATACTAGTCCTTCTGGATGCGAGGCGTGTACCTACGGGTACTGGTCCTGGCACGAGAGCATAGATATGAAATTTAATTGGCAAATGCAGCCAATTGAAGTAAATATCTTCGAAGCTCTCAGGGAGGACAAGGAGGCTGTCAAAGTTATCCTTGGTAATGGTGATTTAATCGCCTCTGCTGATAAATATGGCTCGGATGAGTATTATCCAGAAGGATTTGCTCAGGCCGGCTTCGAAGCTAGAAAGCCAAAGAAGCTTGCATGGTTTATTACTGATCTTGAAATCTTTAAGGAGCAGAATAAGCCAGTAGCCCAGCCAGATTATTACAACCTGTCCTTAGCAGGACAGCTTGCTGAGGATGAGGATGTTATTCAGTTTGAGGGGCAAGATGCTGCGGATCTCAGCCAGGCAATTGCAATTCTCGGAAAGGAGGCGGACTTTAGAAAAGTTGAAGAAAGCTTGGGCAGTGACGTGCACCTCATTGAGGTCAAGTGTAAAAACCAAACCCTTGTCTTTGACTAATCTCATACCCAGGGTAAAACCCCTGGGTCTTTTATTTTAAATAGAAAATTTAAATTATAATATATATATGACAACGCATTATATGAATCTTCAACCCCGTTATTTTAACTACATAAAAAACGGCACCAAGCGTATCGAGCTTCGACTTAATGATGAAAAGCGTAGACAGCTTCAACTTGGCGATACATTAGTTTTTACTAGCCCAGAAGCGGAATCACTTTCAACCAAAATAACTGGCTTATTACACTATCAGGATTTCACATCCCTATTTCAAGATTTTCCTATCGAACTTTTGTCAGATGCTTCAATGTCTAAAACTGAATTACTAACCGTTCTTAACGAATTCTATCCAGCAGAAAAACAGCATCATTACGGTGTTCTCGGAATCAGAATCGAACTGTAACTAGTGATATAATAAAACCATGCCCGCATTTGAGTTACAGAGTAAATATGCCCCTACGGGTGACCAGCCGACTGCAATCCGGCAGCTTACTGATGGTCTTAAAAAAGGCATTCGCGAGCAGACCTTACTTGGCGTGACCGGTTCTGGTAAAACCTTCACTATGGCAAATATTATCCAGAATCTCCAGAAGCCAACTTTGATCTTGGCGCACAACAAGACTCTAGCGGCTCAACTCTATTCTGAATTTAGAGAATTCTTCCCGAAAAACGAGGTACATTATTTTGTTTCTTATTTCGACTATTACCAGCCTGAAGCCTACATTGCTAGTACGGATACCTATATTGAAAAGGATTCGGCAATCAATGATGAAATTGATCGTCTTCGCCACGCCGCCACCGTTGCTCTCTTGACTCGGCCCGACACTATTATTGTGGCTTCGGTTTCCTGCATTTATGGTATCGGATCTCCTGATCACTACGTTGAAATGTCACTTCCCTTGATTAAAAAACAGGGTATTTGGCAAATCATGGAACTTAGCGAGCTTGCTAAGGCTTCTCTCGGTCGTCTCCATTCGCCATCACTTGTTAATACCGCCACGCAAAGTGCGGGTTCTCTCAATCAAACCAATTTTATTATCTACCTCATTGCCATGCAGTATCACCGAAACGACCTTGCCTTCGAACGTGGTAATTTTCGGGTTAAAGGGGATACTATTGATCTCTTTCCTGCATCTGGTGAAGTCGCCTATCGTTTTGAGTTCGATTTCGATAACCTAGAATCCGTTAAAATTATTGACCCGCTCACTGCTGAAGTTCTTGAAAAACCTGAACAGGTTCACATTTTCCCAAATACTCATTATGCAACCCCTCGTGATCAACTCTCTCGGGCCATTGAGACGATTGAGGCTGAATTTGACAGTAGGCTAAAATATTTTGAGGCAGAACATAAATATCTGGAAGCGCAACGCTTGTCTCAGCGCACCAAGTATGACCTAGAGATGCTCAAAGAAACCGGTTTTGTTAAGGGAATTGAAAATTATTCAAGACATCTGGACGGACGTAAGGCTGGTGAGCCACCTGCCACACTTCTAGATTTCTTTCCTGATGATTTTCTGCTACTAGTTGATGAATCACATATGACATTGCCTCAAGTAAGAGGAATGTATAACGGAGACCATGCCAGAAAGACTACTCTTGTCGACTATGGTTTTCGTCTGCCAAGTGCCTTAGATAACCGACCACTCACTTTTGATGAATTTGAAAAACATATTCATCGTGCAGTATATGTTTCAGCCACGCCAGGTAAATATGAACTAGAAGTTTCTCCTACTCCAGCCGAGCAGGTGATTCGCCCCACAGGCTTGCTCGATCCTGAAATTGAAGTTCGTCCCACGGATGGGCAAATTGATGATCTGATGGCAGAGATAGAAACCCGCATTCAAAAAAATCAGCGTGTCATTGTTACAACTCTCACCAAGCGTATGGCCGAGGATCTTTCAGACCATCTTAAGGATCACGGTATAAAAACTGCCTATATTCATTCCGAAATAGATACTTTAGAGCGAGGTGATATCTTAAGGGATTTACGCACAGGTGTTTATGACGTTTTAGTGGGTATTAATCTTCTACGTGAAGGACTTGATCTTCCAGAGGTTTCACTGGTCGCTATTTTGGATGCAGATAAAGAAGGCTTCTTGCGTTCTGAATCTGCTTTGATCCAAACCATTGGTCGTGCGGCTCGTCATGAAGAAGGTCATGTGATTATGTATGCCGATAATATTACCGAAAGTATGGAGCGGGCCATTACTGAAACCGATCGTCGTCGCGATATTCAGATGAAATATAATCACGAACACAATATAGTTCCACACAGTATCAAGAAGGAAATTTCTTTGGGACTTCGTGCAATTATCCCAGAAAAGGCCAAAGAAAATAAATTAGATCTCAAAAAAGTTCCAAAATCAGAATTTAAGATCCTGGTTAAAGAATTGTCCGAGCAAATGCAGTTAGCCGCGGCTAATCTTGAGTATGAAAAAGCGGCAGAAATTCGTGATATGATTCAGCAGATTAAAGATGCTGAAGAAGGCCAAAAATAATAACCTGATCAATATTTAAAATCAATCACCAGTGATTTGTTGTGGTAAAATAGAAAAAATATATTTTCTAATCTAAGGAGGTAAATGGCAAAAGCGGAAACTATTCTTGCCGTTGAAAAAGTTACAAAGACTTTCGGTAAGGGAGCCAGTCTTACGAAGGCTGTCGATGATCTATCTTTTAAAGTCAAAAAGGGTGAGTTTCTTGCCATTATGGGTGCCTCTGGGTCTGGTAAGAGTACTACTCTAAACTTAATTTCAACGATTGATCGTCCGACTGAAGGAAAGATCCTAGTCGATGATACTGATATTACAAAACTAAAAGGCGAGAAACTTAATGCCTTTAGGCGTGAATCTCTCGGATTTATCTTCCAGGATTTCAATCTACTTGATAACCTAACCGCCTATGAAAACATTGCTCTTGCACTCTCAATCCAGAATGTTAAAGCAAAAGAAATTGATGAGCGCGTTAAGGCAGTTGCTAAAAACCTCGACATTGAAAAAATCCTCGACAAGTTTCCATACCAGCTTTCTGGCGGCCAGAAACAGCGTGTTGCTTCTGCTCGTGCTATCGTCACCAATCCAAAATTAGTCCTTGCCGATGAGCCGACTGGTGCACTTGACTCAAAATCTTCAAAACTTCTTCTCGAACGTTTTGATTACCTTAATCAGGAGCTTGAAGCAACCATTATTATGGTAACCCACGATGCCTTCTCGGCTAGCTTTGCTTCACGTATTATCTTTATCAAAGACGGTAAAATCTATAACGAAATTCATCGTGAGAACAAAACACGCAAAGAGTTCTTTGACGAAATTATTCGTGTAATGGCCACACTTGGTGGAGGCGATTCTGATGTTATTTAAACTTTCGTTTCGAAATATCACGCGTAGCGTCAAGGATTATGCGATTTATTTCTTCACGTTAGTACTCGGCGTTACTCTCTTTTATGTCTTCAATTCAGTCGGATCTCAAGCAGCGGTTCTCGAACTTAATAATGCCAAGAAGTTGATTGTCGAGTTACTTAGTAAAATCCTTTCCGGTATGAGTATTCTCGTGGTGGCCATTCTTGGCGCCCTGATTATCTATGCCTCGCGTTTCTTGATCAAGCGTCGCAACAAAGAATTTGCCATCTATCTAACCTTAGGGATGAGTAAACGTAAAATCTCACGTCTCCTCTTCTTTGAAACTCTGATGATCGGTATCATCTCACTTGCCGTCGGGCTTCTCATTGGTATCGGTGCTTCGCAGTTGATTAGTATTCTCATCGGACGTCTATTTGAGGCAGATATGAGTAAATTTCAGTTCGTATTTTCTGAAAAAGCTTTCTTTGACACCATCCTTTATTTTGGTCTCATCTACCTCATTGTTATCGTATTTAATACGATAATCGTTGGTCGTCTTAAAATTATCGATCTTCTTCATGGTAGTAAGAAATCCGAGAAGGCATTCCTAAAGAACCCGTTACTTCGTGCTATTGTTTTCGTTCTTTCTAGTTTTGGTCTAAGCTATGCTTACTGGTGGGTTACAAATGACAAAGTTTCAATGATGGACCGCATAAATAACCTCCTCTGGCCAGTTGCAATTGGTGTGATTACGACTTTTCTGCTTTTCTGGTCATTTTCAGGCTTAATTATGGAAGTCCTCACCAGGAGTAAAAGATTCTACTATCGCGGCCTCAATTCTTTTATCTTTCGTCAAGTCTCCAGCAAGATTAATACAGCAGTAGTCTCCATGTCTCTAATTAGTCTTCTCCTCTTTTTGACTATTAGTATTCTTTCACTCTGTTTTTCAATTAACGAATCTATGAAAAAAGAGTTAGCCTATAACACTCCGGTTGACGCCTTCATTGAGCTTACCGATTATCAGGCCGTCTTTGGTCCAAATCGCCCTGGCTACGGACCTTTGGCTGACAGTATCAACCCAGATTTTGATGCGCAGATTAAAGAGTCACAAAAGTACATGCAAAGGCCTATCTACCAAAGATTAACTGAGAAAGATAAGGAAATTGCAAAAAGCATTAAGGAGTATCTTGAGGTTAATGTCTATGCCGATCATACCTTTACCTTTAAGCAAGCCCTCCAAGCGGAGTATCTTAATGGCTTAATGAGCGAGTTTATGTCAAAAACTGCAGTGCCAATACTTCACGTTTCTGACTATAATAAAATAGCAAAACTTTACCATCGCGAAGAAATCTCTCTGGCTGACAATCAATATCAAATCCTTGCAGACTATAAACCTATGAGCGATTCTATTGATAAATCGTTGGCTTCAGGTTTTCGGATTAATTATCGTGGACAAACTCTAAATCCAGTTGCAAAAAAGCATCTCGAAGGTTTTGTAACCTCCTCTGGTATGAAGTCTAATACTGGTGTTCTAGTTGTGCCGGATAAAATCGCTACCGACCAGGCCATTGGTAGCCGTGTTTTACTTGTAAACTACAATACTAGTGCGGATCATACTGCTCAACAAATCGATAATGACATACGTAGAATCTATGACCTCGGTAATTTATCTATTGAGATTCATAGCTCTGCAGACGAGACGGCACAAAAATCGAAACAGAATAGTAAAAAAGAAGAGCAGCGTCCGAGCGGTGTCTCCTTTAGCTATATGACTAAAATTCTTATTTATACTTCCTCAATTGGTCTGCAGGCCATCGCTACCTTTGTCGGTTTTTACCTTGGTATTATCTTCTTGATTTCTTCTGCCGCAATTCTTGCTCTCAAACAGCTTTCTGAGTCATCTGATAATATTGAAAAATACGCTGCTTTAAGACGTCTCGGTGCCAGTAATAAAATGCTGAATCATGCTCTCTTTATTCAAATCGCCATCTTCTTCGTCTTCCCGCTTCTTGTCGGTATTCTCCATTCTGTCTTCGGTATTAAATTTGCCTCCAGCATCATCGAAGTATTCGGTTCTGGTGGACTACTCGCCTCAATCCCAATCACCGCTTCCATGCTCATTCTGATTTATGGCGGTTACTTCCTCTTGACTTACCTCAGTAGTAAACGTATTATCTCTGAAAAGCAATTACGCCGCGACTAATACAACTATCAATAATGTCCGAGCAAATGCAGCTTGCCGCAGCTAATTTAGAGTATGAGAAGGCTGCTGAGATTCGTGATATGATAGAAAAAATCCGAGACGAAGAAGAAAAAAGGAAGAGCTAATGTTTAAAATTTTAATTATTGAGGATGATAAAGGCATCAGGGAAGGGCTTTCGGAGCTTTTACTAACCTCAAATTACTTGCCTTTGATTTTGGATATGAACAACATCTCGGTGGAAAAGATCCAAGAACTCTCGCCAGACCTTATTCTGCTGGATATCAATTTACCGGGTATTAATGGTCGTGATTTTGTGCGTGAAATTAGAAAAATTCTAAATACACCAGTCATTATGGTCACTAGTCGTAATACCGAAATGGATGAAGCGCTTGCTATTAGTTATGGTGCGGATGATTTTATTGCTAAACCCTACAACCCAACAATCTTATTGCTCCGTATTGCGGCAATTTTAAGACGATCAAACCTTGCTTCAGAAATTAAAACTTATCGAAATCTACAAATCGATCTCAAGAAAGGAACCATCTCTTCAACAAAAAGCAATAGTAAAGCTATTGAACTTACTAAAAATGAGCTCCTAATCTTTCGTACTCTTTTATATAATCAAGAACGCATCGTTTCACGTAATGAACTGATGACAGAGCTTTGGGATAACTGCGAATATATTAACGATAATGCGCTTACTGTTAATATTAGTAGACTTCGTGACAAATTAGAGAAGTTAGGCGAAACATCAACTATTGAAACTAGAAAGGGTCTAGGCTACATCCTTGCCAAATAACTATGAAATTTAGGGAATACATCGCGGATAATCTGAATATTCTTCTAGCTAATCTTTTTGCAATTGTTCTAACCGAGTATCTTCTTTGTGTATTTTCAACCTCTCTTGAATTTAATATCTTTATCATTTTTATCAATCTCTTTACTTTTATTGTTTGCTTCCTCCATGCCTATTTTAGGAAAGCGCGTTTTTACAAGAAAATTCATCGAGGAATCGATGCCCTCGATCAAAAGATCTTGGTGCATGAACTAATCGACCCGATAACCAACGAAGAAAAGCTCCTTCATCAGGAAATTTCCGAACTCAATCGTTATATGATTGACCAAATTAATCAATATAAAATCAAATTTGAAGATTTTAAAGAATATCTTGAGCTTTGGGTCCACGAGGTAAAATTGCCTATCTCTGCTCTTCGGTTAAACCTCACTCAAACAAAATATAAAAATAACCAATTACTTCTTTCGGAAATAGATCGACTGGACGACTATGTTAATCAGATTTTGTATCTAGTCAGATCTGAGCACGTAGAAAAAGATTATCAAATTTCAGAGTCCAGCCTTTCGGAGATTATTAAGCGTGTTGCTCTTAAAAATCAGAGCGCTCTCATAGATAGTAGGATTGACTTTCAAGTTGAGAATGTGGAGAAAACTATTGAAACCGACTCAAAGTGGTTAGAATTTATCTTAAATCAAATCATTGCCAATAGTATAAAATATCGTAAAAAGAAATCACCTCAAATTAAAGTTTACAGCGAGGAGACGTCAAAGGTACTTGTTTTACATGTATATGATAATGGTATTGGTATTCCAACGTCTGATCAATCTCGCGTCTTTCAAAAGGCCTTCACTGGACAAAATGGTCGTCCCTACGATTTTGATAAGACTAAAATAAATCTCATGGCAGATACTAGCGGTAGTAAGAGTACTGGCATGGGGTTGTATATCGTTAAAAAGTTGATTGATAAATTAGGACATCGAATTCTAATCAGTTCGACTGAATATCAATATACGGATGTTATGATAGTTTTTGCCAAAAATGATTATTACAAAAATGTAAGAAACTGTAATATTAAAAGCACGACAGAGTAATTGAAATTCTATAAACTTGAGATAACAAGAACTTCTTGTTGGAAAGGAAAAAATGAAAGAATTACTAAAAATTGAGAAAATCGAGAAGTATTACGGGAATCGTTCAAGCATCACGAAGGCGGTTGATAATATATCTTTTGAGGTGGATAGTGGTGAATTTGTAGCTATTATGGGTGCAAGTGGTTCTGGTAAGACTACACTTTTGAACCTTATCTCCACTATTGACAAAGTCACCTCTGGACATATTTATGTAGCAGGTACCGATATTACGAAACTCAAGGGTAACGCACTTAATCGCTTTCGAAGGGAAGAGCTCGGATTTATTTTTCAGGATTTTAATCTGCTTGATAATCTTACTGCCTACGAAAATATTGCACTTGCTCTTTCTATTCAAAACATTAAAGCCGTTGATATTGAACCGCGTGTTAAAAAAGTTGCCACCGATTTGGATATTCAGAATATCTTGCAAAAATATCCGTATCAGCTCTCTGGTGGACAAAAACAGCGTGTGGCATCAGCCCGTGCCATTATTACTGATCCAAAACTAGTTCTAGCTGATGAGCCAACCGGTGCGCTCGATTCAAAATCCTCTAGAATGCTACTTGAACGTTTTGATTACTTAAATCAAGAGCTCGGTGCCACTATTCTGATGGTCACCCACGACGCTTTCACGGCAAGCTATTCTTCTAGGGTAATTTTTATCAAAGATGGTAAGATTTTTAATGAAATTAATCGTGGTAAGAATTCACGAAAGGAATTCTTTGACAAAATTATCAATGTCATGACTCTATTAGGTGGAGACCTTAACGATGCTCTTTAAATTATCTTTTCGAAATATTATTCGTAGTATGAAGGACTATGCCATCTATTTCTTTACTCTCGTCCTTGGCGTTGTTATTTTTTATGTCTTTAATGCTATCGGTACGCAAACGTCCATGATGGAACTAGGCAGCTCCACTAAAGATGTAGTTAAACTCCTTGTAAATGTTTTGTCGGGCGTAAGTTTAATTGTTGCTGGCATTCTTGGCTATCTTATCATTTATGCTTCAAGATTTCTCATTAAACGGCGTAATAAAGAGTTCTCTATCTATCTCACTCTCGGTATGAGCAAACGCAAAATATCTCTACTACTTTTTCTTGAGACTCTCTTTATAGGGCTACTCTCTCTGGTTGCTGGTCTCTCTCTCGGTATTATTTTGTCACAACTAATGAGTGTAATGGTCGCCAATCTATTTGAGGCCGATATGTCAAAATTTCAATTTGTCTTTTCCGGTGAAGCCTGTCTAAAAACTATTGCTTATTTCGGGATAATTTATCTTCTAGTGATTGCCTTTAATACCGTCATGATTAATAAACTTAAGATAATTGATCTAATCCAAGCTAGTCGTAAGTCCGAAAAGGTCCGCCTAAAAAATCCTATTATCTGTACAGTTATCTTCTTTCTTGCTGCTACGATTCTAGGCATTGCCTACTATCAAGTTACTGTCAATTATCTCAAGGTTCTCTCAGAAATCGCACTGTTTTGGCAAGTAATTGGTGCTGGAGTCATCGCAACTTTCTTGCTTTACTGGTCATTATCAGGCCTCATAATGAAGCTGATTGCAACGCGTAAAAAACTCTATTACAAAGACTTAAATAGCTTTACATTTAAGCAGATTAGTAGCAAGATTAATACTACCGTTGCTTCAATGAGTATTATCTGTCTCATGCTCTTCATTACTATCTGTACTTTGTCTAGTTGTTTATCTATCCGTGAAACTTCCAAAAAACAACTTGAATATGCCACTCCTGTCGATGCTGTTATTTCATATCGGAATAACTATAATTCAAAATGGGAAGAATCCATTTCTGAAGAAGAGAAAGATAGTCCAGCCGTCAAGGCTTGGAAGCAAGAAATGGCAGTTAGGAACGAAAACGATTCTAGAGCGACTATCGAGGATATTATTAAGACCAGCCCAAGACTATGGAATAACCTTAAAGATCAGACTTCGTTTGACACATATATACTCTCCAAGAAGATAGAAGACGGCGGGCTTGACCTTAACGCTGTTTTGAATCAAAAATCTCTTCAAAAGATAGCTGAAATGACTAACGGTCACGCTAATGGTATGTATGTCTTAAGGATCATCTCAGTTTCAGATTACAATAAGATCGCCAATTTATATCACTTCGATCAATATAAATTAAACCCCGATCAGTATTTTATTCTGTCTGACTTCAAAAAAATGGAGGAAATTTACAATATTTCCCTAAAAGATGGACATAAAATCAAGATAAACGGAAAAACCTTATCACCAAAATTTGATCATAACAAGCAAGGCTTTATCGAGCCATCCAATACAAATGGCAATATGGGAATCCTCGTTGTCTCTGATGAAGTTACTAAAACTTTAGTAAAATATGAGAACTTCATGGCCGCAAACTATAAGACTAATGATAAAAATAAAAATGAACAGTTGGATAAAGATTTGCGTCGCGTCATTACTGGCAACGAAAATGATTATATAAAAATTACTTCCCCGCGTTTTTATAGTATACAGACCAAAAATCAGATAATCGCCATGTCGGTAGGTCTTCAGGCTATTGCTGTTTTCCTTGGTTTATATCTTGGTATCATTTTCCTCATCTCTAGTGCTGCGATTTTATCACTTAAAGAATTATCTGAATCATCTGATAATCGTGAAAAATATATAATATTAAGACGCTTAGGTGTAGATGAGAGAATGATTAACCGTGCACTCTTTCGTCAGATTGCTATTTTCTTCGCTGCTCCGCTCTTTCTAGCAATCATTCATTCGATCTTTGGCCTGACATTTGCTATAAAAATTCTTAGCTTTATTGGCACTGATGGATTAGCTCCATCAATAGTCATGGCTGTAATATTTTTGGTCACAATTTACGGCGGCTACTTCCTCTTAACTTATCTCAGCAGTAAACGTATTATTTCTGAAAAGCAATTACGCCGCGATTAATAGTCCTATTGACGAAAACGCGGACGAAACGGATGGCAAAAACATCTAGCCCCTCATAGGAGGGGCTTTTTGTTATACTAATATCATGAATTACAAAATAATTCTCGCAAAAAATATAAAATATTCTGACGTTCAGTCAGAAAACAAAATCGTATTTCTATTGGATAATAAAAATCAACTTCCTACTTTCAACTCCCAGGGAGGCGTAAGGCAGCAATTTGAAGAGCTTTTTAAAACAAAAATTTCTTTTGGTTATATTCTTTTTCAAGATAAAAACAAAAATGCTATTTTTGCATCAGCAAAGATAAAAAAGCTTCCAAAAAATTGGCACTATATCCCATATTCAAAACTAACTAAAAGTAATTGTGATGATTTTGACATAATACATCGCGCCATGCAGAAGCTCGGCTATGTCTCTGATTTTCTGATATAATTAAGCTATGAAAAATACACGCGAGGATATCTTGCATTTAGCAAAACTTTCTAATTTATCCCTCGAAGAGACAGAAGTAGAAGGCTTGCAGCGAGATTTAGATAATATTGTTAACTATATTTCACAACTAGATGAGTTAAATACTGATGGTGTTGAACCAACTTATCAGGTTTTTGAAATGGAAAATGTCTGGCGAGAGGATGAAATTAAGTCACAAGATGCTTCCAGGGAGCAGCTTTTAAATCTAGCACCTGCATCAAGGCAAGACATGATTCAAGTGCCAAAAGTACTCTAAATTATTTAAATATCTCATATTTCAGAAATTAAAAAAAGGAAGACCAAAATGAAGATTGCAAATAAGCAAATTTCTGCCGTTAGTCTGGTGAAGGAAGCCTTTGAAAAAGCTCGCCAGTTTGCAAAATATAATGTCTTCGTTTCGCTAGCAGACGAAGAGAAAGCTTTGAAGAAGGCTGAAGAAATTGATAAGAAGATTGCCGCTGGCGAAGAAGTTGGACCGCTGGCTGGCGTACCTTATGCTTTAAAGGATAATTTCTTAAGTAAAGAGGGAAATACTACTGCCTCCGCAAAAATCCTTGAGTCATTTCATTCTCCAATCGATTCTACCACCGTCAAGAAACTCGAAGAAGCTGGCGCCATTATGATTGGTCGCACCAATCTCGACGCCTTTGCTCAGGGTTCTTCGACCGAAAATTCCTACTTTGGTCCATCTCATAACGCCAAGGATTTTGATCGTGTGCCTGGTGGCTCTTCTGGTGGTTCCGCTGCAGCCGTTGCTCTTGATATTGTTGAATTTGCTACGGGTACAGATACCGGCGGCTCCATTCGTCAGCCAGCCTCGTTTAATGGCGTTTATGGTTTTAAGCCAACCTATGGCACAATTTCTCGTTATGGTGTTGTGGCCATGGCTTCTAGTACCGACTGTATCGGCTTCTTTACTAAGAACGCAGAGGATATGGATCTTTTAATGTCGATCTGTGCCGGCCAAGATGAAAAAGATCTCACTACTTTACCTAGTTTCTATAATCACGAAGAGCAAAAATATTTTGTTCCAGAAATTGCTCCTAAAAGCGCTAAGATTGGTATTATCAAAGACTTTAGAAATGACTCGATTGATCCCGAAGTTCAACGTGTCTTAGATTCTCAGGTTGAAAAACTTAAATCAGCTGGACACCAGATCGTTGAATTAGATATGCCGACCCTTAAGTACGCTCTCGCCGTCTATTATATTGTTGTACCAGCAGAGGTTGCTTCAAATCTTTCACGCTATGATGGTATTCGTTATGGCTACCGCTCCGAACATGCTAAGAATCTAAGTGAAGTATTCGGTCTCTCACGCAACGAAGGATTTATGCCAGAGAACAAGCGTCGTATCATGATCGGTAACTTCGTCTTAAGCTCCGGATTCTATGATGCTTACTTTAAAAAGGCCGAGCAGGCACGTACTCTGATCATTGAAGAATATCAAAAAGCTTTTGAAAAGTGCGACTATCTCCTCACGCCTGTTTCGCCATCCCCAGCCTTCAAGCTTGGCGAGAAAGTCAGTGATCCAGTTGCAATGTATTTTGAAGATGTTATGAGCGTGCCAATTAATCTTGCCGGACTCCCAAGCCTCGCCTATCCTGCCGGTGAAAGCCAGGATACCAAGATGCCAATTGGTCTGCAATTGATCGGCCAAAGAAGAAGCGATAAAAGTATTCTAGATTTTGCTAAATACCTCGCTAAGGAGTTAAATTAATGCCATACTCAACTTTAATCCTCCTAATCGCGATTTTGATTGTCGGCGTCTTCGTTTTTATCGCCATTTCTTCCACTGGTCGCCGCAGTCACCGTTTTGATGTTGAGGATTATCAAACCAGGTTTTTAAAAATTGAAAACTCGCTAACTCGTGACAATAAATTATCTTATAACGCAGCCGTCATTGAAGCGGATAAACTGCTCGACCGTGCACTTATGGAGCTTGGAGTGCCAGGAAAAACTATGGGGGAAAGGCTAAAGGCTTCCAGTACACGCTTTACCCAGCTCAACTCTGTTTGGTATGCTCATAAACAACGTAATCAAATTGCCCATGAGCAAGATTTTAATTTAGAGTATAATCAAGCTAAGCATGCCTTAGCGAGTTTTCGTCAGGCCTTAAAAGATCTAGGAGCAATTTAATTGGAGAAACTATGACTGAACAAAAATATGAAATCACTGTCGGTATCGAGTGTCATGTACAACTCGCTACCAAAACCAAACTCTTCTCTGAAGTCGACAATGATGCTAGGGGAAAAGAACCAAACTCTTGTGTTTCACCTGTAGAATATGCTTTGCCGGGCATGTTGCCACGCTTAAATCGTGAAGCTGTTAATATGGCAGTACGGGCCGGACTTGCGCTTAATTCCGAAATTAATCTTCTTTCACGTTTTGATCGTAAACATTATTTCTACCCAGATTCTCCAAAGGGCTATCAGATTACTCAGATGTATCAGCCAATCATCGGTGCCGGCTATGTTGAGCTTCCAAACGGTAAGCAGATCCGCATCGAGCATGCTCATCTTGAAGGTGATGCTGGTAAGCTAAATCATTTTGATAATTATTCTCTCGTAGACCTTAACCGTGCTGATACTCCACTCATTGAGATTGTTTCAATGCCAGATATTCATACTGCCCATGATGCTCATGACTACTGTAAGGAGCTTTGGCGCCTAATGACCTTTGCCGGAGTTTGTTTTGGCGACCTCTATAACGGTAATATGCGTTTTGACGTCAATATTTCTCTAGCCGAGAAGGGAAGTAAGACTCTTGGCAAACGTGCTGAAATCAAAAACTTGAACTCCTTCCGCTCGGTTGAGCGCGCTATTGAGTATGAATATGAACGACAAAGCAAAATGCTTGACGCTGGGGAAGTCATTACTCAAGAAACTCGTGGTTGGAATGACGCTACAGGCAAAACCACTTCTCAGCGCTCTAAAGAAGAGGCTCAAGATTACCGCTATATGCCAGAGCCAGATCTTCCACCAATCCGATTGACAGAGGAACAGGTAAAAAAGGAACGTGAAGCTATGCCGCTTCTTCCAGCCGACTATCGTAATACTCTCGGCATGATTATTTCTCAAGATATCCTGGAAATTCTCCTTGATTACAAACAGTTGGTCGATCGCCTAGCTGACCTTAAGACCGAATATGATATTCATGGCATCGATAAAGAAACTAGCAAAGCTGCCATCCTAAAAATCTCCAATCTCTTTACTTCCGTGCTTCTAGCTGAAGAAAATAGTAGCCTCTTGAACGATCCAATGCCAAGCGTTAAACAATTAATGGATCTAAGCTCTATGATTGCAAAAAATGAACTCTCAAGCACCAGTGTCAAGGAAGTCTTCCTACGCTTCTTTACGCCAGAGATGCATTTCAAAGAAGCTAGGGCTATTGCTAAAGAACTCAATCTTATTCAAGAAAACGATCTCGGTGCCGTTGAAAAAATTGTCGATGAAGTTCTCGCCGATCCAAATAACGCTCAGGCTGTGGCTGACTTTAAGGCTGGCTCTGAAAAAGTACTCGGTTTTCTAGTCGGACAGGTCATGAAAGCTTCTCGTGGTAAGGCTAATCCAAGCATGGCGCAAGAGATTCTTCGCAAGAAGCTACAGTAAGACCTTTAGAGTAGTTAAAGCCATTATCAATCAAGCTCAAGGCGACCTACTTAATATAAGTATTCTAACCTTGAGCTTTTTGTGCTACTATTAAAGAGTAAAAATTAGGGACCACAAGAAAGCATTGTATGAAATTATATACTAATGAAACTGTTTTTCGTGGTCATCCTGACAAGGTCTGCGATCAAATTAGCGACGCCTTACTTGACGCCTTTTTGCAAGGGGATAAGCATTCGCGTTGTGGCATTGAAGTTATGGGCGGTAAAGGTAAGATCTTCATCACCGGAGAAGTCACTTCGAATACCGAGGTGGATGTTGAAGAAATTGTTATGCGCGTATTAAAAGATGTTGGCTATATTGACCAAAATAATCGTGCAATCAATGTCGTCGAATCAGGAGATCCAAAGGATATTGAAATTATCAATAATCTAGGCAAGCAGAGTCATGATATTGCACTCGGCACCAATGACGAGGTTGGGGGTGCTGGAGATCAAGGTATGATGTTCGGCTTCGCCTGTAATGACACGCCAGAATATAAGCCAGTCGCCATGCATTTGTTGCAGGAGTTTTCAAAGTTCTATGATGAACTACGTCAAAAAGACCAGAGGTTTTTACCTGATGGCAAGACTCAAATTACTGGTATTTATGACCGCAAAATGCACCTTAAGAAGATCAAAGACTGGACCATTAGCTATCAAAACACCGAAGAAAATCGTACTGAAACTGATCAAATCTTGATCGACAAAGCAAAAGAATTAGCTGCTCAATTTGGTTTGAAGATTGAAAAATTCTGGGTCAATCCGACGGGCAAGTTTCTTATTGGTGGCTTCCAAGGTGATGCCGGTCTCACTGGTCGTAAGATCGTGGTTGATAGCTACCAATCATTTGCTCCGGTCGGCGGCGGCGCTTTTTCTGGTAAAGATCCATCCAAGGTAGATCGTTCGGGCGCTTATAAAGCTCGCGAAATTGCCATTCGCTATCTCAAAGAACATCAGTTATCTCGCTGTGAGGTCCAGCTCTCATATGCCATTGGCATTGCTGAACCTTTAGCTATCTATATTCTAGGTGACGGCAAAAGTCTTGAGCCAGAGAAATCCTTGTATGCTGAATGCACGCCAAAACAAATGATTAAAGATCTCGGGCTTTTGGATAAGCACTTCGAAGATACAGCCAAGTTTGGTCATTTTTAAAATGCATATGTTAAAATATTGACAATAAAGAGCTAATATTGGGGCAATAGGAAAAGTATGCCGGAGCATAATCAAAATCAATTCGCAAACAACTTGAGTCAGTTCAGCGATAATGAAAATACTGCAGAAAACGTAAATCAACAAATGGAAAAAAGGGCCGCCTCTCGCCTCCAAAACGAAATCGGCTCCAAAGTTCTCTCTCTAGTTAACTTCGAATCCAAGCATAAAGACATCGTCGAATCCTCTTTCAATAAAGCCCGCCAAAACAAAGAAAAGCTCCCAGGCAAAAATAACGAACGCAGAAACTTCGCTTATCTCTCCCGTCTAGATCGCATGATCGAAAAACATG
>ERZ773213.208-NODE-208-length-37396-cov-10.083179_pt1 | contig 37396 bp, 55 predicted proteins | sample MGYA00580996_ERZ773213 | MGnify/ENA primary metagenome ERZ773213 (study PRJEB29015, sample SAMEA2738152) | human oral metagenome | biome: human oral; feature: human-associated habitat; material: saliva | place: China | collected 2197 ...
TGAATCCATTATATCTATTGTTTTTTTACTTCCTATATTATTAGCATTATCTACAATGTTAGCCCAATCACTTAATACTTTATCAAGTTTGCTTTCCCATACTGCTTTTGTATTTTGATTGTAACCTTTTTGATTGTCATACTTAGCATTCATGTTGATACGCACGCTATCACGCAAATAGTCCATAGCGGTATAATTTCCTCTACCCATTTGTCGCATATATTGTGCCATTATATCAGCGTGTTGTGCCATCAACAACGCATTAGCTTTTGCCGTTTCACGTTGTTTTCTATCGGTACTTTCGCCAATTGCTTTAACAACTTTGTTGTACACTTCATAGCCACTCTTGGATAATTGCATCCGTAGTGCTATATCGTTATCGGCTAGTGCAAAAATCTTATCATGTAATCTCTCAAGGCTTTCAATTTGTTGTAGCGTATGCTCCATGTCAGCATGATGGATATTGCTTTGGTTAAGTGCTTCCGTATTATCAGCAAATGCAGTTTGTGCTTTCGCTACGCTTGAATGAAATGCTGCACGTCTACGTTCTGCATTCGTGCGTGGTGCTTTACCGCTATTGTTAGACTTATAATCAGTCAACCATTGTGGCGCTACACCACTGGCCGTAGCTTCTTTAATATCATTGTCCATGTTGTCAAAGTCGCTTGCGTAATTTTCACGATACTCTTGCACTAGGTTTTTGTACAAGTTATTATACGCTTGTTTAACCTGCGTAGGGTTAGCGAATACTTGGTCTAGTACTTCGCGATCAATGTCGCTTGCACCCTCAAATTCATCACGAATAATGCTTTCTTTAACTCGTTCAGCTTTCTTTTCTGTTGCATCAACTAGGTTATTATTAAAAGCTTCCACTTCCGCTTTTGCACGTTCGAGTGTTTTCATAGACATACCACCACGAGTAAAGTATGTACTTTCTTCTAGTGCCTTAACAGTTTCTTCCGTTAAGCCACCGCTTAATTGTGCATACTTTCCGATTGGTACAGGAATATCTGCATTAGCTTCGATGCTTTTTGATACTTCCTCTTGCGTTACCAAACCACTATCAATCATATTCTTAATGGCTTGTTGCCCTTGCTCTGTTTCTGCCATTTCGTTGACATTTACATATGCAGTAGATACACCTACATTATCGCCCTGTGCTTGTACGATTTTTCCGTACAACTCAGGGTTTTCTTTTGCCATTTTATTTGATGCTGCATCTTGTTTCAATGCTTGCATAATAGCAGTACCATTTCTATTTTGCTCGGCCATGATTGCATGTTGTTGTTCTTCTGGTGTTAACTTTTGAAATTCACGGAATGCTTTCATGGTGTGAATACCACTAATACCGCCACCAATCGCACCTAAACCAATAACGGCTGGTAGTGCTTGTAGCATTGCACCGCCTGCACCTACTGCCATATCACCTATAGAATATACACCCTCTGGGTCATTAGCATTGCGGTATAGGTTGTGTTGGAATTTTTCGTTGATGTCTTGCAAGCCCTCTTCAACCAATTCAGAACCGCCAGCTTTAACAGATGCTTTCGCCATTTGTGCAACAGTAGTACCAATGCCCCTATTAAATGTTGCCAGTGTATCACTTGTAGCACCTCGTAATACTTTTGACATAACCGCTTTAGGTGCTACCTTGCCGATACCTTTAACCATGAAACGTGTAGATGCCATTTCAATACCTGTATCAACTGCAGCATATGTCATAGCGTATTTATAGGCTTCATCATTAGAGTATACTTTATTACCATTTGCATCACGTTTATTAATGAGTTCAAGGTATTTGTTACCGAATGACATTTTGTACATTTCGTATGCCATGTCAGCACCGCCACCCCATTTAGCACCTGTTGCTGCACCTGCACCGATACCAACACCATCGGTAGTTAAACCGCCAATTACCGCACCGATTGCACCGCCTATAATTGCACCTCTACCACCTTGTTTACCCATCATGTATGCTTGTGCTGCCGTATCACCTACAATCGATTGTAACGGATTAAGTGCATCTGCTTTTCTGTATTGTTGCAAGTTACCTTGCAAGCGTTCCATTTCGTCATTAAGTTCTTTAATTCTATCTGTATCAGTAGTATGTGCCATTTCAAAACCAACATCACCTAGTTTCATTTGGTCATTCATGGCCCATACGCTTTGTTGGATACTATCAAAAATACCACGTGTAGCTTTTACTGATTGTAGATTTTGGATGGCTTGAATGCCCTCAGCTTGTGAATTGTATTTTATTTTATACATTTCTGGGTATTCATCATAGATTTCTTGTACTGTTCTACCTCTATCAACTTGTGCAGCTAATGTTGCGGCCGTTCTAAATCCATCTTCATTACTGTTCATAATTACATCAGCACCGATATTTAATTTATTTGCATATTCTAGTGCAGCATTAGCTTTTAATTCATCATTGTTATATTTGAATTGTAATGCAGATGTTCTGAATGTAGCATTATATGCTATGCTAGGGTCTATGCCTGTTGCATCTGCAATAGCTTTTAACCTATCGGCTACAAGCGTTTTATTATCGCCGCCTGTTGTATCAACTATAAAAGGCTTATCTTTTACAGTATCAGCAATAGATGATACCGCATCAATAGCATTACCAACAACACCATTTATCGGTTTTAAATCTGTTTGATGCTCATCTAGGTTTACTGTGCCGTTCGGTTGATATTTATTAAAATGCCATTGATTAGCCATTATGCCATCTCCTTAATTATCTAAATCACCAAATGTTTGATGGAATGTACGTTCATCATAATCGTTATAATTGCCGTTTTCATCTGTACCACCATTTCTATATAACCTTACGTAGTGTCCGCCATCATCACCTATAACAGGTTTGTAATCTACATAGCCTGCACCATGTAACGTTGCAAGCGATACATTACTTTGATAGTTTTCACCGCTTTCCCAGAAATGGTTTACTTGTGTTGTTTGTATTACTTTAGGGCCTGCAATTTGATTTGCATACCATATTTGATCACCAACGCTTGGCGGTTCTCCGTGTTCCATCATATATTGTTGATAGAACGCACTAAAATCTTTTCTAAAGCCTTCTTTAAATATGGCTTTTTGACTATCTTTCAATCCATCCATTGCATCACTCATGACTGATTGAACGGCTGATAAATCAACGGAATATGAACCAGTTCCGTTATCTCTATCAGTTAATTCTTTATTCAATTGGCTCATTTCTTGCATGGAAAGACTTCCATTTTCTGCTGCGTATTTTAAAATATCGCTAGCAGGTGTGCCATTCTGTATCATCTGTACAATGTTAGTTTTGTACGCTGCGTTATTAGCTGCGGCTGCTTCTGCACGTTCAGCATTTATATATCTATTTCTAACACCACCAAATGCAAGGGTTAGTTCCTCGTTGCCTGCAGTAGCATTATCTAAAAAATTAGCCAACTCAGCATTAGATGCTCCGTTTTTCTGCATTTCTAAATACTGTAGTTGAATAGCTTTCTTTTGCCTGTCCAACTCTTCTGCACGTGCCTTTTTTCGCTTCCCAACTTCAACATCATAGGCTTTTAAATACATATTGCGTTCTTCTAACAATTCCCCATCAGTTAATTGTCTACCGCTTCCACTAAACTTACCAATACCAACTATAGGGTAAATATCAGCACCAACAATGGATACACCACTACTACCAGCTTGTGCGACTTTACCATCGCCCATATACACGCCTACATGTGTTACCCCTTTATAGGCTTTATCGTCCGAGTTAATAGCATTAGGGTCATCACTCGTTGCCCATCTAGCTTCATTACTCGGAACGTGCCAGAATACCAAATCACCTTTTTTAGCCTGTGAAATATCTGTTGAAAGTTTCCCCTCTTGTTCGGCTTGCAAATACTGCCCATCAGCAGTTCTATAATTTAACTTAACCCCTGCACTTGCTAATGTATCAAGCGTAAATTTACCGCAATCGGTAGCATCTCCGCCATCACTACCTAGCACATAAGGTTTACCAATAGCACCATTTACCGCACTATCCAATGCAGCAATATTAATAGAACCACCTTTATTTTGATTCCTCAATCCATTTACATATGCATCAGCAGCTTTCTCTCGTCCACCCTCACCATATGTATCAACATCACCAGAAATCTTTCCATTTATAGTTTGTTGCGAATTAACTTGTTGAAACGCTGCATCAGCTTTGGCTAATATTCCCTCACTAACGCCTGCTTGTCGCAATGCTGCAATAACTTGTGGCCCATATTTTATATCATTTCTCGTTACTGCTTCATTAACAACGCTTTGGCCTATAGTATCGTATACTTCTTGCTTTTTACCTTTTACAAATTCTTCGCCACGATCACCATACATTAATTCAATATTCTTACCAATACCATCCAATGCAGTTTGTACTACATTAGGGTTGTTAAATCCTAGTACGGCTATTTGTTTAGATTGGTCTAGGTTGTTATTAAAAGTAACATCCTTGTATTTCTCACGTTCTGACCGCTCGTGTACTTGTACCCTTGTGCTATTGGCTATTGTATCGTTATCGGCCATTCGTAAAAATCTATCTCTAATTCGATTGTTATTAGGAAGATTATCTAGTATTTCATGTCTAGCCTTGCTTTCAATTTCATTGAATGAATATCCGATATTAGCCGCACCACCTAATGATGTATGTAGTAATCCACTATCTTCATTTGTTAATGCATCAGAAATACGTTTCTTATAGTCTGTTTCAGCGTTCATATAAGCTATGTTTAAATCTTCATCGAGTTTCTTTTGATACTGTTCGTTAATATTAGCGATACTATTGGCTATACTACGTAATCCGCTTTGGTCTGCACCATACGCAATTTCATTTGCGTAATTGTGTATTTGCCCATTGATAGTATTTAGTTGTTCTTGGCTTTCATAATTAACAAGTTTCATATCAGCCTACCTATATCTAACCTTACGTACAGTAATAACAGATGATGGCCCTGTGCCGTTTTCCATTCGCATTGTATCCGCTTGTCGCTTCCCACTAAATGCATCAAACGTTGTATCACCGCCATATACAGTTTTGTACTTTTTAGCACTTGCACCGCTACCTGCGTATTGTTGTTTCAATCCGTACATGCTAGATGCACCACTCAAGATAGTACTAAGCATTTGCAATCGCCCTTGTGTTTTAGCATTAGATGCAGCTGCTCTTGCACTACTAGCTTCATTGCGATAATTAACCCCATTAAGATATTCATTGTAGATACTGTTATTCTTGTTAGTTTCCCAATTGTTAATATCCTTGTTGTATTCATCGTAGCTACTAGCCATTAACTGTAATGGTGTACCACTCATGGATAGCCCTGTTGCGCCTGCTTCTGCCGTATTCTGACCTGCAATTAACCGCATTTTATTGTCCATCTTGTCTCGCTCTTGTAGTGCTTGATTGGCAATATCCTGTTGTTTCCTATCAGATATACGTGCATTAGCTTCCGCTGCTTGTGCCTGTGCATTATACATTGCAGTTTGTGCTTTGGTTTGTTGGTGTTGACCCCATAGCGTTGTTACTAATTGACCTGCCATCAATGCAATAGGATTACACATTCACATCCCCCTTTCTCAACGTAAATAGTTCCATTCCGTTGTGTGTTATATCAGAATGAATAACCGCCCCTAGTGATGTAAGCCATCGCTTCGAGCGGTTATTTTTCTTATGTATGAAATTGAATAAACATTCATGAGTGGATAACCACTCTTTTATGATTGCGTTACTTCGCTTTAGAAATTCCTTTTGTAATTTCAAATTAGTATCTAGTATCTTGTTTCCCAAGAAATAAATGCAGTACATTCCGTTAATTGGCTTTTTTGAAATACCATATACGGCTATTGGTACATCATTCTCAATTACAATGTGGTTTTCATAATCATCACTGCATATATCTCTCACAAAATCATTTTTTCCATAATTCGGAAAATTTTGGTTTGCTATATTGACCTCTAAGGTGTCTATGGCTCGTAAGTTGATATATAAGTCATGAATTAATGAAGTGTGCCTTACAGGGCAAATATCAAAGTCCTGTAACATTTGGGAATCCTCCGCCTATTTCTACCTCTCTTGTTACGCTTAAAAGGTTAAATGGATAAGGTTTTTCGTGCAAAATGCATACAGATGCATCGGTTGAGTACACTCCATCGAATTTTGGCAATATACATACCTTATCGCCACTGTATAACTTGAGTGGCGGTAATGAAATATCATCCATATGGTTGAAGTTTCTTCCGATTTTTCCACCAAATGAATTTAAGATATTGATTGATAACCTACTCATTGTTAATAGTCGGCCTTGTAATGTACCATCTTGTATTTGCATTTCAATACTTGGAATACGTAATCGTGTAGTGTAGTTAATACCAACGGCTACACTTTGTGCCTTACCATCGATATTAATAATTGCCGTAGGTGGTACTTCCTTAATTGGCCGTTCCCTACCATTAACTACAATCTGCACATCCTCACCAATCAGATGAGGTACTGTGATGGTGCTGATATTCTCTGTGCTAGTTTGTCTGATATAACAATCCATGTACACATTGTTATTATCAGCGTTATACATTGGCTCAAATCGTTCTATGCACATCACTGTACCGCTTTTAAAATCACGCTCAACGATAACATACAAACTGTCTTGCTCACCCTCAGCTACACTCTCAGCATATTTGTATTTACCTTTCGTGGTGAAGTGCGACCATGCATACACCTTTTGTTCTGGTATATATGTTAGACAATCGATATTGCCATCATCTGTAACATAGTAAACGATACTATCTGGATCTTGTGCATAAGCACTGGTAATAAAATTACGATACTTGGTTAAATGCTTAACGAATAGAGTTAAGTCGGCCCCTGTGTAGTTATCACTTTCATAGGAATATCCTAAATCACGCACTACACACCCTCTAGCTTGTACGTAAACGCATCTATTCCCTATGTATTGTGGCTCACATTCAGATGCACCACGTTGGGTTTGTGTGCGTAGATTGCAGTTAGTCGGTGTGATTGTTTTAGAACCATCTATAATCCATTCGTTACCGCTAGTCAAAATCAATAAGTCATTAGCAGGTATTAAATGTCGAATGTCATACATTTTGCGGTTAATAACAGGTAGTGTGATTGCGCTATCATCTGTAATCGTACCGCCTACCTTTTCTACACCAAAGTTGGAATAATCACCTGTGCGACTAAACCATATGTAGTTAGGATATTGAGTGCTAGACGCTAGGATAAATCTGTCTTGGTAAAACGTACACACACGAGGATAACCAAGGCCTTTACCCCATTGTCCAAATCTGTATTTAGAGGTAGCCTCATTTTCTACAACGCTATTCAATACATTTACTTTAACGGTCTTACTATCAACAAATTCTTTAATTTCAACTACACCATAGTTAGAATGTGGCAAGAATGATAGGTCTACATTAACGCTGCCACCTTTTAAATCAGATACCACCTTTAACTTTGCATTAGGTGATACCTTGCCAGTATCTGTTACGTTGTAGTCATTAGTAGATGTATATACCCTGTAATCTTTCCATGTAGTGCCATTGTCATTACTGATTTGAATTTTTACAGTGCCATTCCATGTGCCATGCGATGTGAATTTCCATGATAAATCCTCATCACTACTGAATTGTTCTACATCGTAATTGATGTTATTGTAATCTTCGCCGATTGGTCTGCTATATCCGCCGTGTCTTTCACGTGTAACATATTCAGTACGTTGTATTACTTCGCCAGTTTTACTGGTGGTTACTGCTTTTACAAAATGTTCAATCTGCATGACCGAACCAACCATATCAGCATTGAATATATCTTTTGTAGCGGTTAAGGTATCGCCATTCAAGATTACAGTACTTTCTTTGTCTATGTTGACTTCTCCGTATGGTTGCTCCGATAGCTTGTATGTATCAAATCGCCAGTCTGTATCACTATATCGTGATAACGTTTTAACAGGGTATTTACCACTACAAATGAACATTACATCACCACTTTGGATGCAGTTCAATTTATCAACTACATCACTTTCAAATGGTGTTTGTAGTTCAATACCTGTATAGATACCATTCCGCCACACTCGGATGTACTGTTCGCCGATTTCGAGCAAGAATGATTTGTTCTTTTCTGCCGTAAATTCAAATAGCCGTGTAGACTTATCCTTGTTTTTGACTTGCCCTATATATTCTGAACCTTGCCGTCTAGCCACTGCACCATAAGGACGAATGACTGCATTCTCCGCTAATAGCAACGCACTTTTAAATTGATCTAAGTCAAACCGCCTAGATACATCTGGCGAAATCTCACCAGTTGTAAATGCAAGTTGTGATATATACATTGGTTTCATATTTACCAACTCCTTGCTTTTACATAGTTAGAAATATATGGCATATCTTGCCTACGTTCTTTAGCACTCAATGATTTTGCCTCTTGTGTTGCTGCTTGATACAGCTTGTAACATTGGTCGAACAATCCGCTATTGCCAGTTAATGGCATGGCTAGTTCTGCCCCAATTTTAGATTTCAAGGCCTGTACAAATACAGGACTAAATACATCTATATCTTGCACATCGTACACGTAATCGATGTACGCAAGCGGTACATCACTCACGATATATTTTGTGTTGTTGTCAAAGGTAAATACATCATATTCCTTTTGGCTTTCCGCTCTAAATCGTTCACCTTTAGGAATAACCCCAAGGATACGGATGCACTTTTCAGGATACGCATAAACAAATTCATAACCAGCTAGTTTATGCTCAGATAGTACACATTCTTCACGCTTTCGTGCAAAATTCCATTCATATTGTGAAAGTAGCATCTTGCGTGTCGCATCGTAATGCAATCTGCATTGTCTAGCCGTTTCTGTTTCTTCATCAAGGCCGTATATCCTACCGCCATTGATAAGACTAAGAGCCATATTACAAATATCAGTAGGTGTCATATTGCCCCCTTTGTAGTAAAAAAGAGGGATGCATACGCACCCCTCATTCTGTTATTCTGCAGTTTCTTCCATTTTTTTGCCTTTAGATTTAGTCTTTGGCTTATCTTCGCCATCTTCGGTTTCTTCTGTGCCTACAGCTTCAAACAAATCATTGAAGTAATCTTTATCGTATTCAGCTACTTCTTCTTTTGTAAGTTCTACTGTTTGTCCTTCTTTAATTAAGCCCTTTGTATTGTGATACAAAGTTACTTTTGCAATGTATTCCATGTTACCCCCTATTTGCTAGTGATACCGCTAGTTAAGAATACAGAAATTGTGCCAGCCGTTGCATTGTTGACATTAGCACGTGTATAACGTTTAACACCATTTGCCAAGCGCACTTTATATTCGTATCCAGCTGGTGCATTTGCTGGTAATGTAATACCATGCAACAATACAGGGTTAGCGATGTTTTCTGCATCAGATGTATATACGTTGATTAATGCAGTACCAGTTAATGCTTTGTCTACACGAACAACTAACCACAAGTTAGGGTCAGCATCACCGCTAGTAACTACAACATCGGAGCTGACATTGCCAGATAATTCACGTTTCCAATGGAATGTATTTAAAGTATCGATAATCATGTATTTTCTCCTCTCTACTATGCAGTAACACGTGCTTCGGTGGAAAGCAATGCATCAATTTTACGAACAGGAATTCCATTCGCACGAGTAACCATTTTACCCATTTCCATATCTTCTGTGATAGTAGAACCATGCACTTTGTTCTTTTGCAAGCGTAAGAATGTACGCAATTCTTGGTTCATATACCATACTGGTCTACATCCAGTTAAGCTATGCATTTTTTCTTCTGCACGGATCATCAAATTAATTAAGTTAGGGCCTGCGGAAATATCTTCTTTGATAGATTTCATATCGATATTAGCGATACGCACTACATATCTCCAATCACGAACAGATAAACCGATGTTTTGTTTAAAATGAGTTCGGTAACCTTGGAACATAGAACCATCAGCTTTAGTTACTGTTACTTCGCCCAAATCTTCTTGTTCTAAACCACCTTGACTGCCACGTGGATAAATACCATGTACAGTAAGAGGGCCCCAACCTACGAGCCACATAGAGGCAAGATTAGCAGTACCGCCAGCATCAATAATATTTTTAGCGCAATCAGCTTTTTTAGTATCCAATGTATTAAAACGTGCGGATAAACCGATAAATTTTTCAGGTGCAGTTTCATCACCATAGAAAAGTGTGCTTGCGATTTCTTGGCCCATGCTTTCAACAAATGCACTATCTTCTGTTGCACGGAACGCTACAGGGTCATTAGAAAGTTTAACCAAGTCTTTATCCACTTCGGAATATGCTTCCAACATACCACAAGTATCAGTGATTTGTTTTGTAGTGGATTTAGATGGTTGTACACCGCCATACAACATGCGCCATGTTGTGGATGGTAATCCAGTACGTACAGTTGTTTTGTTAGATGTACCATCATTACATTCAATCATTGTCATATCTTGAATGATTTCGTTTGTTTGGTTTAATTGCTCAATGATTTGTGCAATTTTACCATTTGGATCCATGCGTGTTTGCAAATCCAATAATGTAGGATTGTTAGTTCCAATTGTAGCCATCAATTAATCTCCTTTAATCTTTAAACATGGACGGATACATATTCCGTCTAATAGCTTCGTCAGATTGATTATTTGCAGGTCTGTTGTTCCCTGCGTTGCTATCTTCGCTTGCCATACCAGCAATATGTGCGAATAGTTGAATTACTTCTACACGATTACCCAAGCCATTTTCAGCTAGGATTTCACGGATATTAGGAATAGTCTTTTCTACTGCTTCAACACCTGCGGCCGCTTGGCTGACAGTAGTATCAAATTTAGCGCCTAATACCTCACGAGCGTTATCTGCATAACCCTTGTATTGTGCTTTCAATGCTTCTTGCTTTTGGTTTTCATAAGCTGTTACAAGATTTGTAGCGTATTGATTACCAAATTTAGCCATCTCTAACGCTTGCTCTTGCGTAGCACCTACACCATTCAGCATTTTAGAAAACTCATCTGCGATGGTTTGGTCGACTTCGCCACCCTCAAATGCAGTTGAGAAATCATATACAGTAGGTTCTGCAGGTTGGTCGGTGTTAGTATCACCGCCACCGCCTAAAATCGTATTTGGTTGGTCTTGTGTGTTCGTGTCTTGTGGTGTACCACCATTTGCACTATCCGTGTTATTGTTTGTGCTTTGTTCTAAATTTTCATCCATGGTTACTCACCTTTCTTTAATTCGTTTTCTTCAAGCGTTTTAAAATATTTCTGCATCTGAATATTTTCCAATTGCGCTAGATGGTATTTCTTAACACCCTCTATACCATCGCCAATCTTTCCTAAATCATTTTGTAAAGAAATAGCAACAGCCCTCATTCCCTCGTTAAAGAATGTTGTACTGTTGCCTGTGAATGATTGGCTATTCAGTTTTGCCCTATCTAATATGCGATAAAAAAACCACCTACCGAGTTCAGTACTCAGTACGTGGTTCAACGCTTCAATATCACGCTCACGCATATAATCTCTTTTTTGTTTCATCTAATATTCCATTCCCATTAACTGCTGCATTACAGGGTTTCCATCATTTGCTGCATCGGTTGCTTGTTTAGCTGCACTAGCCATTTGAGGTGCTAATTGTGCTGCTTGCATCATTTGTGCTTGTTCCTCTTGTTCTTGTTGTGCCTGTTGCTGTTCTTCCATCTTAGCTTGATATTCATCATTCGATACAATTACTTTTGCAGGAACACCGAGGTTTACACCATAATAATCCGCTGCTTCTTCAAAATTGAATTTTTGTAGAATATTAGGATTGCCCTGTGCTAATGACATAAGGAATGCAAAATACTGTTCGATTGAAGTTAATGAAGATACTTTCTGTGCCTGTGCCAATGGTGAAATGTACTCTATTTTCACATCTTGGCCGTTTAACTCTTCCGCTAATGCTTCATCGATTGGTGGAAACACACCTGCACGATCTAATATCGCATAGGTACGTTCGATAATCGGATTAAGAAATTCAGATAGTAGCCGTTCCACTACAGGCCCTAATTGTTGTAACTTCTCTTGCGTGCGTTCCATGACTTCCCTTGCCGTCATTTGTCCATTGTCCATGTTATCAAGCATTAGGAATAAGTCAGCACTATATGCACGCTTGATACTGTCTTTAACTTCGATGATTTGTTGCATTATCCAATCAAGGTTGATACCTACATTAAAGATAGGCTCAACCTTACCGCCTGTATCAACTTCTGTTATACCACCCGGAAATAGCGATACACTACCAATCACATCGGATGTTACGGCCATTGGTGGTTTCACTCCTAACTCAATAGCGGTTAGTCTATCTAGTTCCAACTTCTGCAGCATCATCGCATCAGATTGTGCAAACCATGCACTACCTTTACCATAGCCATTTAGATCATGTGTTGTGTGCCGTGCAATCGGAATAGGCCACTCTTCATAGCCACTATGTCGCAAGATTTCATCATCTCTACTCCCCTCAACCCAGTAAATAGAGGAGTAAGGCATGTTCTTGTTACCTAGTTTTCCGTTGCGGTCTTTGTTTTCGCACACTAGCCAACATACAGTATAGGTAGATGCATTACCCTTGCCGTCATCGTATGCATTTTTAATCTTTTCGGTACAGTTATCATATCCAAACTCTTCCACGAGTTGGTCGCAAGTCATGTTGTACTTTCGCCCAAACGTGTTAACCTCACCATTAGCATTACATTCTAATGCGTAAGTTCCGATTGGATACGATGTAAAACGTACACCAACTTTACCATCTGGCATGATAGACATCGGTGCTTGTCCGAATGGTAGTTCCATATAGACTTGGTGAACCACATTGTAGAAATTGGATTTTGCAAATACTGCATACAATATTTCTTCACGTTCATCTAATACTTTCGCTACATCGCTATTTGCTGCCATGTCGGTATTTTCCATGGTTAGCTTAAACCATTTACGGCTAGGCGGTGTCATTCCACTCATTACACCACTGGCAAATATCTGGCAACTTTCCCATGCAATACCAGTTAGTATTTTGTCAGTATATAGTTTCGATTGGTCTTGTTCGCCATCGAATACACCGAGAAATGGTAATTGATAATCTCTAATCATCTTCCATTTCTCAACGTACTTTTGACGATTGGTGAACATCTGATTGAATTTAGCTTTTATTTTCTTGTAGTCTTTTGGTTTAGTTACAGGCTTTTCTGTCGGTTGCCTTGCTAGGCTTGATAAGATAGTACTCATATCAACCGCCTAATGTTGTTTTGCCTGTTGCTTGGCTTAATGCACTAGCCAAGATGGTACTATCATAACCAGTTTTCTTACGCTTTTTATCAGTGAACCATTGTTCATCTTTCTTTTGCGTCATGTCATCAGTCTGTGCGACTGGTGCAGGTGCTGGTGTAGTAACACTTGGTGTTTTAGCTTTCATACACATTCACATTCCCCCTTTACCCAAATGGTTTGTACTCTGTATTCGCTACTCTTCTGTGATTGCCATTTACTTTTTTAGTGACCCTAAATGCAAAGGTCAAGGCTAATGCATCGCCTTTATTCGGAGATGGTAACCCTCGTTCTTTCATGTCTTTTTTGCTTTCAAGTTGTATTCGGCCGTTCTTATCAATGATTGCTTCTGGCCCTACGAGGTCATCATACAATCCTTGCTCATTAGGAATTGCACCGCCCTCTTTTAGCCATTCTTTCATTTCGCCCCACATATACGCACGCATATTCAAGTACATATCATTAGGTGCTTTACCACCAAAGGCAACTAACCGCCATTTACGCCCCATTGATTTACCGATACTATAAATGCCAGTTCCGTATCCTTGGTCGATGAATACCGCATCAGCTTTGTATTCATCTTCAAATTGTGCTATTAAACTAGCCATTCGCATATCATCGTCATTCTTCTCAATTGTTGCCAAGCACTTCATGGAATAGCCATTACGCATTACGATTTCTAATGTATCACCACCAGTCCATGCAGGGTCTACACCGATAATTACAGGTAGGTTATTAAACTCACCAACTCTGTACATTCGCTTTTGTGCTTCATCCACGATTGATGCGGATATAAATTGTGTATCAGATGCACTAGGGAATATCCCTCTTACACGCACCTTTACAAAGTCGCTATCCTCACCATGAATATCAACCCATTCTTGCAATTTGGCTTTGTTTGAAATCTTAACAGTACGGCTATCAATCTGATATGTAGTCCAATAGTTACGATGTTTTCTAAAACACTCTCTAAACCTACCACTATTACGTGTAGGGTTTCCAAACACACACCAGATAATCTCGGTTTCCTTATCTGTTAAAGCACCCTCTGTTACTTCCCATATCTTATCGGATATTGCGGATGCTTCATCAAAGATGATTAGTATACGGTTACCTTGATTGTGTAAGCCTGCGAATGCCTCTGGGTTACTTTCACTCCACGGAATAGCATCTATCCGCCATGTCTTTTCGTACTGTTTATCAGCACTAAACAAAGCAGTAGCGGTATAGGTGAATAACTCTTTACCTATAAACAGGTTGTACCATTTGTTAAGTTCCGCCCAAGTCTTAGACTTTAACTGTGTATCAGTATTAGCAGTAACTACACCTCGTGTATTCTCATGTGTAGCAATAGCAAACAAAATCAACAATGAAGAGAAAGCGGACTTCCCAATACCATGACCAGATGCAACGGCTATTTGTATTGCCTTAGCTAATGACTTTCCCTTGCGTAGTTCCTCACCTATTTTCTTGAAAGTCTTTACTTGCCATTCGTCAGGGCCATCAAAGTTTTCTAAAGGTGTTCCTTTTTCTCCCCAAGGGAACGAGAAATATACAAACCCTAATGGATCATGCGTAAATGAACCCAACGCATCAATCAGTTGTGCCTTGTTGTACTTCATCAGATTTCACCCTTGCTTGCTTCATGCGGTCAGATATATCAATCTCTATTTCCGCATCAAGTTTTACCTTTTCAGTAAATAGCATATGCCGTTTACCCAACAACTCGGCTGCTTTCGTTCTGTCCGCAATTGATGTATCCAAGCCGAACGCATCTTTTTCTTCGCCATTCATAACCTTAGTTAGGTACTCCAGCACTTCATCAGCAGTTGCGATTGTGTTTTTACTACGCTTTTCCATTACATCATCTATGTATTTACGCACCTTTACTTTTCTTAACAGTTGACTTCCCTTGCTTGATGCACTCTTTTCCGAATATCCAGCCTTAATAGCACTCTGTGTTGCGTTGGTAGTCTTGATATACTCATCCGCAAATATCCGTTCTTTCTCTGTTAAGGTGTTAGCATCTGCCATATATCAATCACCACCTTTATACGCTCTAACTAAAAATAGCAGTACTTCATGTTGCTTAGTACTGCTATACTCACTTTCTTTCTTATATAGTTGTCCTTGCTTGAACGTTTTCCCCTTTTTGTACTTGTGAGGAAATGTTAGTATGTATTCTTCCTCTGTGTACATTCGATTGACGATATATACCTTACACGGCTTATCGTATTTACTCCATGATTGCCGTACATCGACTACATATCGCCTGCCATTCATTTGTAATGCTTTTAGTAGTTTCTTTATCGTTGGTTGATAATTCACATTAAGCACCACACAATACCGACTACAATCAACACACCGCACGCAATAGCTAGGCAATCAATAAGGCTAAACAAGTTATCTTCACGATGCTCAAACGCATATTTCGCTTTTGCTTGTAAGTCTTTGTTATCCAAATCTTGTGCAGCTTTTTTGAATAACACTCTATCTTTAATGAATTGTTTAATTGCATTAATCATTTTAATACTTCACCACCTTTCCGCTTTAATTTCCCATTAGATCGTACACACAAACCGCACGCACTTTTGCTTGCGTTCCCCTGTGTGATATATGTTTGGCATAATCCGTCATACTCAATGACATTAGCCGTGCATTTTCCTTTCTTGTTGTTTAAGCATTTGCTTTTACAACACAATATATCAGTCATCATTTCTCCCTTTTTGATAACTTTATGCAAAAAATGAGATATATCGCCGTGGATATACCTCATTATGTGATAGTTTTATTCATTTGTATTGTAACAATTATTCAAAACTGAATATCGTACAGTCAACGCTTACACACGTTCTAACATTCAGTCAAAACACATGCACATGTTCTAGTACGTAACCAAAACAAAATACGATATTCACTTTTCAGCAATCATTGCATACTCAAAACCAAAGTTATATAGTTGGCTCTCACCAACACGAGCATATGAATTGTAATCATGGTTAGCTCACTCTGTCTAACTCTCGCACAATACTCGGTTCTTAATGGAACATATATAGCTTTAGTTTTCAGTATGCAATTGCACTCTCTAAACTAATACCGCCAGTTGTTTGTAGTATGTAACATTTTTTCGCTTAAGGTTTTATCTCATGAAACGTATAGTTGGTTGTTATTGCATAATTGGAAAGTATTATATGTGCGGTATTAGTTTACAAAATGCAATAAGAGGTGCGGTGCAGTTAGAAAATAATATAGATTGTAATGACTTAGAAACAATACTCGTTGATTTTCAAATATAAAATATAAAACCGCACCTCAATTGCTATTTAGTTTTTAGAATTGCTCATTGGCAACTCTTACACCTTATATTCTACTATATGTTTTTATACATATATACTGACATTTACTGACATTTCATGACATTTACTGACATTTCAACTTACCTATTTCAATTAATGCTTTTTCTTTATATCTCATAGCTTGTCTTTCGTTGAATTGGTTCTCAAAAACCGAATGTGCTTGTTTAGCTGACATTCCAAGCAGGTATTCATAACGTAACATTGTACCGCCTATTTCTTCGCTTAGATTATTGATCGTGTTGATTACATCGCACTTGTACTCGCTCAATTCATCAATTCGTCTGCGTTGTTCTTTTTCTGTGTCAATAAACCTTGCTACGCTATTTTCTAACCCACACGGAACACCGCCACCGCTTACTCTATCTTTTGAGTAATCAATAGCACTAATTGATGTAATGTTGCATCGTAGTTGCTCTATTTCTTTTGCAATCGACTTTATTTGCTCATCAACTGTCTTTACAGGCTCAAGGTATTTTCTAGCACTACTGATTAATCTCTTTTCACTTTTTGTCGGTTCATTCAAATATTACTCACCACCTAGCATAATTCCAGTACCAACATGTATTTATACCTTTGCTAGTTTTGCGCGATCCCATATAAACGTATCATCTTTATTTCTTGCTGAAAACGAGGTTCTTCCGTTATTCCATGCATATATCATTTCATCTTCATACTTTGCAAAATATGCTTTTTCCCATTTGTCATCACAATCATCTTTAACCAATATAGGTGTATCAACCAGCACTTTACTCCAATCAATAATACCTATATATTCACCAATATCAATTTGTTGATTTTCTTCTGTAAAACACGTACTTCTTATATCAACTCTATTTGACCATTGCGAAATACATTCACGATTTTTGTAAAAGAATACTGTTCCGTTTTCTATTTCTGCTCTTCTGTATCCTAGGTCATACATTCTACTGAATAATTCATCTGTAAATTGTTTATCGTTCATAGTTATACCTCTTCATATGTCATTTCAAATATATCAGGCTTACACGGATAAACCTCGCCTTTAACACCTTTGATGATGTAATCACCTAACGACGCTCTATATTGCCCCTCTAATGTGTTAATGAGAAGTTTGTTTTCAATAAAGCATATAAAGTCTTTCCCGCAAAATCTTACACACTCTTCCACACTTTTTTTCGTATACTGTATCGCTTCAATAACAGCTGGTTTTTTCTTGTAACGCTTAATCATACTCTACCCACTCTCCTTTATCTTCATTCCATTTGTACCATTTTATATTTCCAAACTCTAACACGCTTGTTTGATGCACCTCACCGATACAAAATTCATTATCGCCACTTTCACAAGCCAATTGTTTTAAAAACTCAAATGCACTTTCCCACGTATCATGCGGTGCTATGTAATAATCAGAATGTTCTGTATATCCGCTATAACCTAACATTTGTTATCCCATTGTGTTTCTTTCCATCGATTTAACGCATCATTCCATTCTTTTTTACGCTCACTTTCAACGCGATCAACATATTCAATAAGCGCTCTTTTTCGTATGGTTCTCGCATACTCCTCTAATGATATTTTTCTTTCTTTTAGTTCCAGAATACTCATCATGATACCAACAACAACACCATTCATATGATATTCAGCAACTAGACAATTGTATTCTCTTCTAATTATCGGTTTATACACATCATCACCATGTATTATGGTTAAAGCGCAACATATACCATCCATTATTTCGGCTGTTGGTTTTTCCGTAAAATTTCTAAAAATATTCATATTAACACCTTATGATAAGGCGGATATTTCACCGCCCATATCTTATCCAATCAATACTTTAATCAAAACTGCAAATCCAAATATCAAAACTACCAAAGATACACCCATAACAGCATTAAAGAATAGTTCTTGTGCAAATTTAGTTGCTTTTTTATTCCGCTCAACTTTCATGTTAGCCATTGATTTTAGATCATTTGTTTTCGTTTGTAGGTTTTCTACATCACCTGTATATATTCCCATCGGTGTACACATATTATTTACCAGCTTTCAATTCTTCAACTTCCGCTACTAATTTAGTAACCAACTCTTCAAGTTGTTTGATTTTACCTTTATGGTTTAACTCATATTCAGAACCTTTACCAAGTCTAAAAGATACACCTGCATTAATCATCTTGTTGGCTAAGGTAGCACCTAAACTAAACATTACGTGTTCAGTAGGTGCATAAAATGCACCAAGTGCTACATCATTTGCATTTTTATAATGGCCGTAACCAACAGCAAATGTTAATTTGTCATCAGAATTGTAGCCTAAATAGTGCAATGCACTTAATGCTGCATTAGATGCACCAGCTTTTGCCACTTCATGCATCACATTTGAGATTTGACCTACTGTATTACGTTCTAAATCCGTAATACGTGTTTCATGGTTATTAATTCTATCCGTATTGTTCAAAATGGCTTGGCTATTTTGCCCAACACGCTCGTTTGTAGCATTTAGAGTGTTATTAATCGTTGTAAATCCATTATCCACCTTAGAGGTCAAATTAGAGATATTCGTAGTATTTCGTGTAACTCGTTTGTCTAAACAGTTCACATCTTTTTGAAGTTTGGCAATGTGTGTTCCGTTTGTTTCAATTTCGTCATACGCTGCGAACAGTTGACTGCCATTTACCGCATCTAAACTGCTAGGGTCAACACGGCCAGCACTTACATTGTGCAGTTGTCTATTGTAATTGCTAATTCCACTATATGTATCGCTTTTCTTACTGCCAAAGGATACTACGCTATTAGGACTTTCACCTGCGAACACGTGAGTTACCCCATTTAATACAACTTGTCGAACACCTACAGGGTTATCCGTCTGACTGTTTGTGCCAATCGCTACGGAATTTTGAATAGGTGCTGATGCATTATTACCAATAACCACCGCATCAATACCACGCACTACACTATGTGTGCCTACTACTACTGCGCCTTGATTATCTACTGTATTGTTAGCACCTAATACAGTTTGTTCTTTGTTATTTCCTACATAGTTGTTATACCCAATTACGCTTGCTTGGTCTGCTTCAATTGTTCCGTTGCCACCACCGATTACAACACTGTCATTTCCTGTTGCTTTGTTATCACGGCCAATTGCAATTGTATTTGTGCCTGTAACTACTGTATTCGCCCCTACTGCTACAGAATTGTAACCGCTTACTACTGGTGCTTGTGTGTTAGGCTCTACAGGGCCTGTTACAACACCGCTTGCTAATACATTACCGCCAATTATCCCCATAATCATTGTTGCTAATACTAATTTATTCATATTTGTTTTCTCCTTTTACTGTCTACTTTCTGTCTATTTACTGTCTTTTCTGTCTATCTACTGTCTTTTTATTTGCCAGTACTACCATATCCACCATTGCCACGTTCTGTTTCGCTGAGTGTTTGTACCTCTTCTACATCAACAACTGCGATTGGTACGATGATTAATTGTGCGATGCGATCGCCTCGTGCTACCTCATAATCCTTACAGGATACATTCTCATACACGATGCTTAACTCACCTCTATAATCTTCATCGATTATTCCTACACTATTAGCACATCTCAATGGTGTATTGCTCATGCTGCTTCTAGGCGCTAATAACCCCATGTGATTATGCGGAATTTCAACCGCTACACCTAATGGAATTTTTTTCTTGCTATTAGCAGGTATCCTCACATTAAAAGGGCAATATAGGTCTAGTCCTGCTGATAATTGCGGTAAATCAGAATTTACATCACCACGAGTAGGCAATTTTGCGTACTCATTCATTAACTTTACTTTCACTTTTTCACCTCGTTGTATCCGATTTCTATTAGTCTTTCTCTAATCGTTGTAAAGGATACGTTCATAATTTCTCCTATTTTCTGATATGTCATTCCTTGTTCTCTTAACTCTATGGCTTTATCTACATCAATCGGCTTACGATGATTTTGTTTAACTCCTTTTGTGTAGTTCACCAGCCCAAGTATCCGTAGTGCTTGGCTAACACTCATTTCCGAGTAAACGCAAGCACCGAGTGCTAACCAGTTTTGACAATTAGTCGGTATCATTGCTACAATCACTTTCTTTATACATCTTGAACCAATCATCAGCCCTCATGGTGATTAACCATTTAGCATTATTCTTACGATGTGCCACGATTGGCATCACGTTTTTATGTTCGCTATCGTGAATTGCTTGTGCCATTGCTTTATCGATATTTAATGCTTGCACACGCTTTACCTCAATGTGGATATTAGGTAGTCCAACACAATCGCTGGCATCACCTGTATTTCCACAATACTGTTGCGTTCGTCTTACATCAAATCCATGTTCCTTACATAGACTAGCAAATTCACGTTCACCTCTTGCGCCTTTTTGCTTGCTATTTATTGGCAATCTTCATCACCGCCATCTTTTAAGCATTGATTACACGCTTTTTGATACACATCAACATACGTTTCTTTCCTATCTCCGTTATATGTAACCTCGATATACTCTTTGATATGTACACCACTTACCAACGCTTTCCAATTTTGTAAGGTTTTAGAAAACCAAACTACGTACATATCCATAAGTGCTAATTCATTAGCGTTATAACCAAATTCATTAAATAATACCGTTCTTGCTGCATTGATTGCTTTTTCTTGTAATTCGTACATATTTATCTCCTTGTCTCTAGTCATTTACGCTACATCCATATTTAGCTTTACGCATTTTATGTCTAATTTTCCTAGCATTATTAACTATGTATGTATCGGTATCGTTACGCATCACATTACACTTCATTTCTTTTTCTTTATGTTTCTTATACATTCGATACATAGGGCATGTTACATGACATGCTATTTCTCGAAATTCACATCCTTTACATGGTGCTTTCATTTATTACTTCCTATTTTCAAAAGGATTAATGGTTTCACAGATTATAAATTCTCTATTATCATATTCATGTCGTATTTCCCATTCACGAAATACCTTTGTTAATTCGTTTTCCAATTCCTGCATATGTTCTTTCTTTACATCAAACAAATAATCTTCCGAATATTCCGCTATTTCATCGTCAAGATCACCACATACAATCTCTTCAATAACTCGTTCAGCATCAACAGTAGGAACATAATAATAAGGATTTCCAACTCTAATCTTTGGTACTTCTTCTTCTGGATACGTTTTAGCAAAATCATTCACACAATCTTCTATGCTTTTTTCTGGATACCCTACACATCCATCGATTACCCAGCACCATTCATTCTCGTTTTTGACTAGCATTGTTATTCCTCTTCTTCTTGCTTTTCCCATCCAGAAACAATATTTATTCCAAATCCATCATACAAATTATCAACATAGTCAATCTCATAAAGCGTTTCGTTTGCACCGATATAACACTCTTGATCTTTGTCACATTTTTCTAAATACTCAATCAATTCACGTACTGTCATTTTGAAATTCCTTTCTTGATATACTCTTTTATTGCAATAATTTTATTTAAGTAAAAAATCGCCACCTAAAACGGAATATTTTCATTTGGGTTTGTGTTTTCAAAGCTATCAAAGTTACTTGATGCAGTTTCATCATTCGTTAGTGATGTACCTACAAAGTTAGCAACTACTTCTGTTACATATCGTTTTTGTCCATCTTGTGTTTCGTAACTGCGTGTCTGTAACCGCCCCTCTACAAAACAACGATTACCTTTACGCAAATTACCAATGCTTTCACCTAGCTTTCCCCATGCTACGCAATTAATAAAAGCAGTTTGTTCTTTTGTTTCGTTGGTTGTACTGTCAACATATGTATTAGTTGCAGCTACTGTGAAAGTTGCCACCGCTTTTCCACTTTGTGTAAATCTCAATTCAGCATCACGTGCTAAATTCCCTAATAGTTGTACTTGGTTCATATATTTAACTCCTATTTTCTAATTCTACGCACCATATCGCCTCGTTATGGTGCGTTTACTATTTATCACTTATGATTTATCGTCCAAAATATTAACTCGCCTTACAGGGCCTTTAAATCAATTTCAATAACTAAAATGGTTTAGTCTTGCTTCGACTTCATCAACGTACACATCGTAGCTAGGGTGAATGTGGCAATCGACTGTTGCCTCGTCCCTCATAATCTCAAGCAAATTCTCAATCTTAACCATAGCTTGTTTTTCGCTAGTTGCCATTACCGCAAAACTTATATCGAACGATACATTACAACTCACTTCAAATTCCTTTGGTTTTTGTTTCATCTATCCACCTATAGCACTTCTTAACAACGCTTTACCTTTATCTGAAATATCAGCATTGTCTAGCATTTCGTTTAAATTAACAGGCTTTGTTTCTTTGGCTACTTCTACCAAGTTACCTGTAGCAGTCATTTCTATTTGCTTCTGACCAGCACTTATCCAGGCTTTATCATGTTCCGCCTTTTCTCGCGCTTTCAATAGTATGTGATTATCCTTTATTGAATTTGCCATACGTTGGCGGTGTTGCTCACGGTCAACAAGTTGCTCGTAGCAACGGATGAATTGTGATCTGCAACTTGCCTCGTTATATTCATGACCCATTCTAGGGTCAAAGGATGACCATATCGCCCTTGCAGCCGTTAAGGTTATTCCCTCTAAATGCTCTTTTCCGTTGTCATATCCATAAGTGCTAGCACATTTAATTACTTGTTCCCATGCATCTTGTGCGGTAGGTAGTTCCTCATGTGCATTTACAAAAGCACTTAATGCGGAACACTCTTCTCTGATTTCTGCAATCGTAGGTAGAAATTTACATTTATTAATCAAGTTAGCTATGGCCTGTTCTAAAGTAACAGGGTTAACATCACTAAGCATATTGACATATAGCAGCATACGTTGTTCTGACATATCAGTAGACCACGCTATCTGTAACATCGATAGTGCTTTCAAAGTCTGTTGTTGGTTGTTCAGTTTCTACACCCCCTAACTTATTCATCAAGTTATTAACTACGTTGATTGCATCTTCCTTGCTATTCTTTTTAGAATTAGGTTTTCTGTATTCGCTACGTTCCCATGTTCTGACTGCTGCTTTCCAATCTTTCATTGAGTTTTTACCAACTTTCCAACCATTGCTTTCGTAATAGTCATAGAATTGGTTAGCATCGATGTTATTGTTACGTTCCATACAGTATTGTTTAATGTCAGAGATAGAGGGTTTTTCAAAACGCTTGCGTTTTGTTGTAGTGCCTTTTGCACTACTATGTATCTCTTTCTCTATCTCTATATCTTTCTCTAACTCTATCTCTATCTCTGGTGTAGATTTCTTACAGATTTCTTCAAGATTTCTTGATTGAGTTAGTTTGTTTTGTTTGCGTTCCTCAGATATTCTTCGGTCATAAAGCCTTTGCCTATCAGCTTCTGTACTGCCTTTACCTATGAAGTTCTGAATATCCAACATATAGATAGCGCCATTTTCTAATACCTCTATAAGTCCAAGTTCTTTAAACATAGACAATGCTTGTTTGACTGTGCCTACTTGATGACCTGTTACACTTGCCAGCATTTCTGAGTTGTACGGAATGCGTTCATTCACTACCAGCTTTCCGTCATTCTTTAGACTTCGTAGATAAAGTTTTAAAAGAATATTACTGTACAAATAGCCATCTTTCATGCTTTCTAGTATCTTCAACTCATCACTGTCAAAGAAATTATCTTTCAGCCGTAGATAGTAATACTTTTTGTTATCGCTCATAGGCTAGTCCTTGTTTAGCGTTTCGATAAACTCATCTTCACTTAATGGCTTACCTAGTAATGCAATTCGTGCTAACACACTAGCAATTTCATCGGCTTCATTTTCTTCTGCATCTAATACGCTATTAACCATTGCATAAACTGCGTCTAGTTCTGAGATTATCCGATTATTAAACGTATTACTATTTTGGTCTTTTTTGTAATATTCAATGCGATTTTCTACGTATGCTCTAATCATTATTAACTCGTTCATATTTATCTGTCCTTTCTTCGACTTCTTTTAATAGGTTTCGTCTAATTTCTTTTGCGAACACACCATGCGCTTGATAATGGCAATCGGTACATAGACAAGCTAGATTTCTCAAATCACTTAATCCGCCTTGCGATCTAAATATTATGTGATGGCACCGACTGGCCATGCTTCCGCATATCACGCATAAGCCGTTATCACGTTCATAGGCTTGCTTTCGTGTTGTTGCGTATAGTTTGTTATCACGTTTTTTTCTGTTGTTCACTATCCCACCCCTCTATAAGCGATTGAATGTATTCGCTAGGTTCTAGTTGAATACCTAGCTGGTTACACTCATCTGTTAAACAATCTATAAGCCTTGCCATTTCTGCAGTTGTATACACCGATGAGCCATGGTAACACATTATGTTGTGATAACCTTTTAGGTTTTTACATTCGCCAGCATCTTCTGCTATCCAGCCTAATCCGTGTCCTTGCCATATTTGTATGTATCTCTCTATGGCATCTTCACGTACTGGTACATAACTAAAATGGCTACAATCTTTGATTGCTTTTCGGTACACATCCTCTTTTGATATATATCCATTTTTGCTTAACTCTTTGGCTATCTTTTGACATAGAACCCAGCAATAAGCATTAGCGTTCATGCTGCGTGATTTTGACTTCTTTTTGATTTCAATCACGTATTCTTTTTCTTTATCTAGTTTTGCTAGGTCATTGTCATGTGGTGCAGGTATTACTACCATTACACCAAGTGGGCTTCTTAACAGTTCGATGTTATTTGTTGTCCATTTCATAGAGTTGTTAGCCACGCTTTAAATTGTTGTAACTCTTGCAAATCTAAAAATTCAGTTGACGATTTATTAAATGTTGTTTTCATATAAGAAATAGCATTTTCTTTTGTTACACCTTTGATTTTTGCTAATTCAGAAATTTCGTGTTTAACACCCTTGGTTAATTCAGTTTCGTTATTGCTTTGTGCATCATCATCTTCATCCCAAGCCACACCTAAAATAGAGGATAAGGAATATCTTCGTGCATACGTTACAACACTACCAACACCTTGAGGGTCTTTTTTCATCAATGGTAGCGTTAAAGGGTCGCTTTCCAGCCATTCACCGCTTTCATGTAATAACATGGTAGTTACAGATACTACATCAGCACCTGTAAAAGGTACTTGTAAAAAAGACAATCCATTACTTGCTAATACAGGTCTAACAGCCTGTAGCAAACTATCTAGCGTTACATATTTTGATTTTAGAAATGCATTTTCTTTTGTTCTATTTGGGTCAGATACTTCTGATTGGAATTTCGCTAATGCTTTTGCTATTTCTGTTATGGTTTCACTTCTATTCATTAAATTTCGCTCCATTCAACACCTAATCTGATTAATGTATCGGTAATTGCTTTACGTTGTCTTGAATTGATATTCTTTACAACGTATGTTACTGTTGCTGTTTCCTCTACAACTGGTGTAACTTCTAATACTGCATCTTGTTCCACAACTCTTTCTACTGGTTCTTGTGGTGCTTTCGCTTTAAGTTCAATCTCTAAGCGTTTTTCAAACTCAGCAGCAATAACACTATCAAGTTCACCAAACGGAACATTATCAACACGATGTTTAATTTCTTCGTATTGGATAGGTGTATCTAGTGCGTAGTTTTGATTAAATAAATCAATTTTCATCTTAATCATTTCTACTTTTTCCGCCTGCATACGCTTTAGATCATCATCGTTTTGTTGTTGTTCTAAAACACCTTTAACCATTTCATCAATAGCTAGTGCAACATCTGACATTTTAGCGGTTTTGTTTTCCCACCATTTGTGATTAGGTACAATTCTTATTTTGTATTCGTCTCTAATCCCCAATGCTTGCACCTTGTCATTCATCATGGCGATGACTGTGTCCCTACGTTTCAACATTTCTTGTTGTTCAAATTCATTGATTTGATTTGCGATAGGGTTTTCAACTCTACTTACAACTGCAAGCACTTGTTCTAATTCTGCGGTAAATGTATTGTATGGAATTTTTAACTCACGTTTTTTATCAGTACCAAAACGTGTTAGCTTAGTGCGAATAGAAACGATCTCTTTTAATACAGATTTCATTTCTTTTAGGTTATCTTCCGTAACCACTAAGCCGTTGTATTTTTCCAGTTTCTCTTCAAGGTACTTCGCAAGTTCTGCGTTATTCCAAGTTAAAGTTAAATTGCTATCAATCACTTGTGGCTCGATAGCTGGCTGTACGATTACATCAACTGTTTCCATATATTTTGTTTCTCCTTATATTCTGTGTTAAAATACAAGTAGAGTAATAGCAAAATCACTCTACTAGCACGCTTGCTTTCCTACGGCCTAGCGTGCTTTTTTTATTTCTCTTACCCAGAAATTGGATAAAATCATCAATGTTATTCCTAGTACGACTTGCAAAAAACCTGTGTATCCATCTATCCTTTCCAGTTCAACAGAACCTATCGAACCAGCCATAAGAATTACGGATATAACTCTTACTAAAAATATGAATTTCATTACAAATCCTTTCCAACCATCACTAGCAAATCGCCAGTGATTTTTTTAATGCTATTTTTTAAGTTTTGATTTTCTGTTTTTAACTGCTCAACCTCACATTTCAACTTTCGATATGCTATCGGTGTATACTCATCATCAAGTCCTACAAGGCTTTCAACTTCCTTTTTGCTGAACCTAACTCCAGCCACTCCTTTTAATTGATGAAGTGTGCCTTTATCCCTCATGTTGTATACGCTTGTTTCTGTACATTTCAGAAGTTTTGCCACTTCTGATACTGTATAAACTAGGCTCTCCATTTTTCGTTCCTTGCGTGTAAATCAGCAGTTCTAGCTAACTTTACCCAAGATAGAATGACTTTCTTATTCCATCTTGATTTGTTACGTTTAGGCCATTTAGCCTTGATGAGTTTTCGCCAGTATTGTGCGTACTCATCATTTCGGCCAGCATATCCGAATGTAGGTAGTTTTCGTCCGTACATTCGATTTGCTACCCTTAAATCTTTTTGATTTTGTACTAGCATTTTTATTCACCATTTCTTTTTCTACTTAAAGTAGATTAATAAGGCAAAATAATATCATCCATAGTTACTGAATACAATCTACATAATTCAGTTAAATTTCCGTAGTCGATTTCTGTTTTACCATTCTCCCAATTATTGATTGTAACTTTAGATTTCTTCATTTTCTTTGCCACATTTTCTTGAGATAAATTTGCATTAACTCTTGCTGCTTTCAATGAAATTTTCAATCGCTTCAATTTATCACCCCTTTCTTATGCTATTAGTATAGTTTACTTAAAGTAGAATGTCAATACTAAAAGTAAACTTTTTTAAAAAATAGTATTGAAGTTTACTACTTTAAGTATTAATATAGAAATATACAGGTGAGAAGAATAGGAGTTTATCATGAATTCTGATTACAAAAAGGTGTTTGCCAAAAATTTAAGTAATTTATTAGCAAGAAACAAAAAGACACAAGCCGATTTAGTAGCCGATTTAAGATTAAACAAATCAACTATTTCAACATGGGTTAACGGCACTAAAATGCCTAGAATGAATAAAATAGAACAGTTAGCTAACTATTTCGGGGTAGAAAAATCAGATTTAATAGAGGATAAATCTGATACTGACGAACAGTACTACAATGATCCATCTGTATCAGAATATGCACAAGCGATTAAAGATAATCCAGATTTACGCATACTATTCGATGCTAGTAAAGACATGTCAAAAGATGATATAGATTTTGTTCTTAATACAATTGAAATGTTAAAAAAGAGAGAGGGCAAATAACTATGAATAGGTTGATAATTTTAATTTGCATGATACTTATTCCGTTACATATCAATGCAATTTCTATAAACGAAATCCGTAATAATCCAAGTCAATTCAAATTAGTATACTCGGACGAAACACGTGAAGCATACGTAGATAATTCAACAATTTCTGTAACAAGATATAATCCGCCTTATTACGCTATTAACACTACTATATATTCAGTGTGGTATGACCGAAATATTATTGTAGAAACAAATCAAACCTCTTTTTACAATTACGAAAGAAGTATAGAAAAACTGTCCCATAAATATAAAGATGTAGATGAGATAGTTAAAGAGGTATCAAATGATACTGGAGTAAGATGGAAAGCTAATACATTTGTTTTTTATGACTTTAATGGTAATATGCTTAGTTCCAAACCATTATCACATCAATTTGATAATTCCATTGCAGGTAAAGCGATACTTTTTTCTCCCTCATATCAAGTAGCAATGTATATATTCTATAAATCTTATCATATGTATTTTAATTACCCACGATAAAACCAATTATAAAAAGGAATTTACTATGAATAAAAAAGGATATGCACTATTAATCATTCTAATTTTAGTTGTTATAGGTCAAGCAGCTTATACCTACAATCTAACAATGAAGATAGATAGACTATCACATACTGTTGCTAATTTAGATGCTGATAGCACAATCAATAATTTAGATAATAGGATTAAAACAATCGAACAGGAATTATCAAATCATGACTTATCTGATATTGATGCATTAAAAGATAATGTAGCAACGAATACAAGCAACATAGCATCTATCAATCAATATTTAGATAGCATTAATTTTAAATTAATGGATATCGAAAGTAGTATTTCTAATATCAATTTAAGATCATTAATTAACTAACGTATGAGAAATTTTATACACATACTACTTTGTACAATAACCCTATAAGGGGATGATAGTATGAACATCAATTTGATATATATAAAGCTACGGAAAACACAAACTGCGGTATTAAAACTAAATGATGACGGAACATATACAATATTAGTTAATAGTGATAAACCTATTGATGTACAACGTAAAGGTATACTACATGAGATAGGTCATATATTAAATGATGATATGTACAGTCAGGCACACATTGATTTAATCGAACGCATGGCACACGCAAGGGAAATAGAGTTTGAGGGAATAAACTTCTACACACATATATTGTGAGGTGAATTATGCAATACAATTTCACTGTCAGAAAAAAAGATAGAGGATATCAAGTAATTGTGTCGTATAAAGACGGCTACAAATGGAAACAGAAATCTAAACAGGGTTTCGCCACCCAAAGAGAAGCCAAACTTTACGGCCAACAAATAGTCGATAACCTAAAAAAGACTATCACCAGTCCACTTGATGATAGTCTAAAAGATATAACGCTTATTGAGTTTTACAAGATATATACAGATGAAAACAAAGTAAATGTATATTCCACGTTCAAAGCATATGACAATGCATTTCAGAAATTCAACACGCTATTCAATATGAAAGTAAAAGATATTTCTGAAATACAAATTCGGAAAGTGATTAATGATTTGCAACAATCAATAGCCACTAAAAATATGTGCATAACGATTATAACAAAGGTATTTGCTTATGCCGTATCACCATATAGGATTATTAATAGTAGTCCGTGCAAAAACATTAAGCGACTACACAAGCCACAAAAGGCTAAAATCAATGCTATAAGTGAAGATGATGTAACACACCTATTAACATCGTTAAAAGGCCATAACTACAAATACTATATCGTGTGTTCCGTTGCTGCTTATACTGGTATGCGATATGGTGAAATCCTAGGTCTTACATGGGATGATATAGATTTAGATAACGCTATTATTGATGTGAATAAACAATTCGCTTATAGCGGTGAAAGTACATATATGATCCGTAATTTAAAGACGAAAAACAGTTACAGGAAAATACCCATACCACCCATACTAATTGAGATACTTCTTGAATACAAAAATACCACCAGCGGATTATATCTATTCAACAATCCAACTGGCGGTACTGGTGCAGTATCAGTGATGATAAAACGATATTTACCAAACACTTCTATCCACGATTTAAGACATACCTATGCTACAAGGCTATTAGCTAATGGTGTAGATATAAAAACAGTAGCATCCTTATTAGGTGATACTGTTGATACAGTCATTAATACGTACATTCACTATACCGATGAAATGAGATTAAAGGCACATGATAGTGTGTCTAAAATTTTTGGTTAGAATTTTTGACGAATTTGTTGACGATTACCAAATAAACCTTGTAATTACTGGTATTTTTAACCGATAAAACATATCAATATATTATAGCACAAACAAGGGTCGTTTTGAATGTTTTGTACACTCTATTTCAATAGATTTATACGTTCTTTTTCTCTATCCTCACACGACGCTATGAGCTGTAATTTTTGCGCCCTATTGAGATGTTTAATAGCATATTCTCGCGACTGTGCCTCTTGTTTACTTTGAAAGCTTTCATGATAAACCAAATACACCGGTCTACGACATTTTGTATACTTAGCCCCGCCTTTTATCACACCATTATGAGCATCCAACCGTTTTTTTAAATCCGTTGTCCACCCGCAATACAAGCTTTCATCAGCACATCGCACAATATACGTAAAAAATTGTTCCTGATCCATCTTATTTACTAGCGTCATCCTTAATCGGCTCAATGGTAATCGAATTAATGATCACAGGATCAACAGGCTTATCATTTTTATCTGTTTTTACCTTACCAATTTTTTCGACCACATCCATACCTTGTACAACTATACCAAAAATGGTGTGTTTATTATCGAGATGAGGCGTAGGTCCCAAGGTAATAAAGAACTGAGAACCACCTGTATTCGGTCCACGATTTGCCATGGCAAGAATCCCCATTTTATTAAAATGAAGATCATTAGAAAATTCATCTGGAATCTCATAACCAGGGCCACCTGCACCTGTCCCTGTTGGGTCGCCACCTTGAATCATAAATCCATCGATAACACGATGGAACGTAACGCCATTATAAAAGCCTTTTTTTACAAGGTAATCAAAGTTTTTAACGGTAATTGGCGCTTTGGAGCCATACAAACGTATTTTAATTTGCCCATAATTTGTATCAAAAACAGCATATTCATCTGCAATTGGAGCATTTGTAAAATTAGGCATCTTATTAACCGTTTCAGCTTGTGCAACAGGTGTAATCGTTTTATCTGCACTGTTATTGCCACATGCTGCGGTTACTACCATCATGCCCCCCAATAGAGCACAACCTAATATTCTTTTAACATTCATGATAATCCCTCACAAAATATAGAATTCCCCAAATTATATATACATAGAAAAACCGCTCAACCCGTGAGCGGCTCTTTATTAGTATATCATGTTTTCACTATGAATTTCTTTAAAATTCTATAAAAATTTATAATCTAAATGGTCTTATGCCAACGATTAATCAATCCATCCAAAATGCTTACATGCATTGTAAATACCATCCTTATCACAGTCAGTTGTAACATAATCGGCCTCTAATTTAAGCTCCGGACGAGCATTTCCCATGGCAATGTTTAACCACTCCGGTCTAAACATAGACAAATCATTATAGCCATCACCAAAAACGACAACTTGATTTGGCTTCATATTGAAATGTCCAATCATATTGCGAATCCCCAATGCTTTTTCCATAGGTTCATATAAAACGCACCCATCGCCATAGCGAATAAGCTTATGCGTCATATGCTCGATATCTTTTTCCTCTTCTTCTCCATCTTTGAAAAATACATAGATTTTATAGAAATCTTCTACACTGTGAAAGTCGAACTCTGGATCCACTACGGTTTTAAACACGTCCCAATCAGGATGCCATTCTAATATTTCTTTATACGGTGTAATGCGCCCCAATTTATTGCGGTCTGTTACAGCCCAAGGGATATGCTTTGACTCAAGATATTCTAAATATTGAATACACATTTCGCGATTCATACCAATCATGGATACCAATTTCCCATCAATGGTTATACTATGACCTCCATCAGCAACTACATTTGTAATTCTAGCTTGCTCGGCAAAACGCATAGCATCAACTTGTATTCTACCTGTTGCAATCGATACTAAATGGCCACGCCGTTGCAATTCATCTATACAGTACTGAGCACTATCTGGAATTTTTCCTTCCGGCCACACAGCCAATGTGTTATCGATATCAAAAAAGAAAAATTTTTGTTCCACAAGTCCTCCTATCTATCGCTATATACGAGTTCATATACAAACTATAAACTCTACCCGGTAAGCACTATTCATCTCGTCCACTCATTAATTGAAAGCGTTTTTGTTGTTTCACATCAGGATATTTATCTCGATCTACATCGCTACAAAACATGTCTAAGGGACGTACATACAAATCGCGGTCATCATATAATTTTTGATATACCACCAATTTTTCACCCGTTTCAGAATGTGTAGCCACATCTAACACGTAATAATACATACCTTTAAAATGACGATACAAACCACCTTTTACAATTTCGTTCATAACTACCTCGGCTTACTAAAACGATCTTTCATTTCTTATTAAACATTATACTAGGAAATACTATTTGAAAAAAGATGTTTATCACTATAAACAAAACACTCGCATCCCCCTTTTCTTTTACTGTAATCCTTCTAAGAAGGACTGAGCCAATAGAGTATAAAAGGAGAATGCGAGTAACATTCTACATTTATTTAGTTGTATCTGAAACCAAGCCCTTATGAATAAGACCTATGATAAAGCCAAGAATTGCAAAACTTACCCAGCCCATACCAATACCTTGGAACGGAATATATTGGGTAAACAAACCTTCGATGGCATCAGGTGCCCAACCAGCAGTTTCAAGACCGCTCATTAAGGCAGAAATCATGGTCAATCCAATAGTCCAACCATATACGCAACGACGACCGCCAAAAATAGTATCACTTAAGGCTAACAAGATAATAACAATCGTCAACGGATACAATAACATCAACACTGGAATAGCTGCACTAATGATTGTTTTCAATCCGAACAGCCCAAGTGCAAATGCAGCCACAGAGAATATGACAACATACATTTTATAGCTAATTTTGCTATATAGTTTGTGGAAATATGTACTACAAGAAGTAATAAGACCAATACTTGTACTCAAGCAAGCTAATAGAACGATGATAGCCAAAATAATTTGACCAGTTCCCCCAAAGAGGAAGTCCGCACTAGCTGTTAACACCGGTGCGCCTGTATCAAACAAGCCAAATCGCTCTACGCTTGTAGCGCCGATGTTCGCAATGAATATATACACAATGCCGAGTAATGCTACCGCAATAGCACCAACCTCCATCACAGTTTTCGTAATAATATCGCGAGATGTAGCACCTGTAAGACGTACAAAATCGATGACGAGAATAGCAAACACCACAGAAGCCAATGCATCCATTGTATTATAGCCATCGAGGAAGCCTTGCAATACGGCTGTACCATTAGTCGCGTAAGCTGGTTGAGGCACCGCATATGCCCCAATCGGTGTAACAAAAGATTTGATAATCAATAATAAAATAACAAGCAATAATGCAGGTGTCAAAATATTGCCAATACGATTAACAAGCTTTTGAGGACTAATCGATAGCCACAAAGAAACGCCAAAGAATATAGCAAGGAACAGTGGTTGCATATCCAAAGTCATGCCTTGTAAAAATGGCTTGATCGCAATTTCATACGCAACGGTACCCGTTCTTGGTGTCGCAAACATAGGACCAATACTTAAATATAAGGCCACTGTATAAATAAGACCATATATAGGATGCGCACGACCTGCTAGTTCCTCAACGTCTTTACATCCGGAATAGCCCATGGCCATAACGCCAAGTAACGGTAATCCTACGCCAGTTAATACAAAACCAGCTAATGCCCATCCTACATTAGACCCTGCGTGTTGACCTAATGCGGCCGGGAAAATAAGATTTCCCGCACCAAAGAATAGGGCGAATAACATCATGCCTATAGCTAAATAGGCGCGCAGTGATAGATTTTCTTTTCCATCCATAAGGTTATCTCCCTTCGTACTACACTATCATATTAGATAACATTATATATGATATGGTAATCTGATTCAACAGCAAAATCGAATTATATCGAACTTTCATTACACCTTACGAATATTAACTTGTACGTCATAGAATGTACTCCCCCATGCTTCATCAGTCGGTCTAGATGCAGTTACAGCATTGATTCCTACCTTAGCGTCACTGGACTGAGATTGCCACCATACACCAAGGGTCACAAGTGTACCTCGTTGTACCGTATCATCTAGATATACTTTAATACGAACAGCCCCTCGATTATTATAAATCTCCACAGCATCACTATTATTAATGTTATATAATGTAGCATCATCTGGATGCATTCGTAGCTTCATCAATTCAGAATCATCAAATTCTAGTTCACAAAAACTAGAATCTAATATACGTATATCATTACCGATAATCAACCAGAATGGTTCATCATCACCATAAGGTTCTGTATAGGTAATCAACGGAATGGATTCTCGAGGATTTAAGATTTCGATTTTGCCTGACGGCGTTTTAAAATCCATCTTATAATTGTCTGGCAATGCTACTTCAACCAAGTCGCCACGTAAAATGGCATCTTGTTCGTCTTGTGAAAGTTTAGACGAATTGCGAACCATATGCTCAATTAGTTCTCGTTCTGTCATGGCAAAGAAAGGATCATCTAAGCCCATACGCTGAGCAAGTTCAGAAATAACTTGCCAATTAGATTTCGATTCACCAACCGGAGGAATAGCTTGGTAACTGGCCGCAATTGTATAGTGTCCGTAAGAGTTAAAAATATCATCGGATTCAGCAGAGCTCGTGGCTGGTAAGATAATATCTGCATATGCACATGTATCTGTAAAGAAGCGTTCATGCACAACGGTAAATAAATCATCTCTCATAAGACCTTGTCTAACGAGATTTTGATTTGGTGCCGTTATAGCTGGATTTGATGAAAAGATATATAGACTATGAACGGGAACCCCGCCACTAGTATCCTCTAATCCATGCTCTAGAAGCGCTTTTGGATTTGTCAACAAATCCCCTAATAATATCATCGGCATCATCCGTTTAGACGGCGTTGGTGTATTAGGTTGTTGCATGAATGATTTATTAAAATATTGGCTACTACTAGAACTAGATAATAAGCCGCCACCTAAATGTTGCCATGCACCTACCACGGCAGGGAGTGCATTGATACACCGGCAACTCATTGCTCCATTACCATAGCGGGATACACCACTACCGAGACGGATAAATGGAGCCTTTGCTTTTGCATAGGCATGAGCTAGTTCTTCTATGATTTCAACCGGTACACCACATATAGAGGAAACATATTCTGGAGTAAATGTAGGCAATACATCTCGTACTAGCTCATCATAACCTTGCACATATGCTTGAATAAATGTAGTATCCTCAAGACCATCCCGATGTATGATATGAATCATACCAAGTGCTAATGCACCATCAGAACCGGGTTTTACATACACATGATGTGTGCCTTGATCATAAGTATATGTTTTATGGGTATCTATAATCCATACAAAAGCGCCGTTTCGTTTTGCCACATTCACATCGTGTAATATATGTACATCTGTAGCCGTCGCATTAAGGCTCCATAATATAATCAAATCACTATGTTGTGCTTCTTGTGGTTTTATGGCAATTGTATCTCCATAGACAGACTTAAATGCTGCTTGTTTCGCAGGAGAACAAATCCCTCTGTCTTGACTAGTAGCGCCAATACAACGGAAGAAATAGTCCGCTGCAGGACTATTTACAGCCCCCATGGTCCCCGCATAGGAATAACGAAGAATACTTTCACTACCATAGGTATTAATAGTATGGTTAAAATTTTCTACAATTCGCTCTAAGGCCTCATCCCATGAAATGGGTGTAAATTGATCTGGACCAATACCTTTTTTACCAATTCGGCGTAATGGTGTCATTAAACGTTTAGGCGAATGAATAACACGCTCATAATGAGCCATCTTAGGACATAATGTGCCCCGTGTGAAAGCGTGCTCTTTATTACCGCGAACCTTTGTCACTTTATTGTCATCTACTGTAAGTATAAGTCCACAAGCATCAGGACAATCATAGGGACATACACTTTTATATTCTTTCATATAAGCACCTCGCTTATCATCGTATTTATAGCAGTAATTTTATATGTATATTTATAGTATCATACATACACCACTATATCTGTAATAAAATTAACGAATATCGATATTTTTCAAACTTCGTATCAATGAATACATTGTATATCAATGCATATAACAAAATCACTTATCAAAATAAGTGTGTGACATTATAACTTTTATTAATGTGTACCATGTAGATACACAATAAATATCGATACTTTTCAGTATTTATTTATAGTTTCTCCCCTACAATACAAACAGATAAGCAACGCATAAAAGTACCATTTTTTACGTTCAGGAATGTATCTATTACCAAAAGTCATAATTTATAATTTCAAGGTATTATCGATTATTTCAGTGCTTTTTGTTAACCTGTGTGATAAATTTCACGTAAGTTATGCAAATTATGTAATGCATTAAGTTATGTAAAACTATTCAATAACTCAACTTTGTGTGCTATACTGACATTGTCATTTGAGAGGATATAGAACTCACCGGACATCATATCACATTCATTGATATAACGGAGTGGAGTCAACTATATCAGGTACATATTTTCTGAAAAGAGGTTTTAACAATGGCAGACGCAAAAAACACTGTTCTTTTCCCTTATGAAACATTGAAAAAATTGAGCATGGATGCTTTCCAAAAATTCGGTTTCTCCGAAAAAGAAGCTGACATCATCCAAGACGTAC
>ERZ773213.209-NODE-209-length-37390-cov-7.068729_pt1 | contig 37390 bp, 56 predicted proteins | sample MGYA00580996_ERZ773213 | MGnify/ENA primary metagenome ERZ773213 (study PRJEB29015, sample SAMEA2738152) | human oral metagenome | biome: human oral; feature: human-associated habitat; material: saliva | place: China | collected 2197 ...
TTCAGAGTGCGATCCAGGCTGTTATCGACTGGTGGAATAATACGCTGGTTCCCGCGTGGAATCTGGCTATGGATACCTACGGAAAAATTTTCAAGTGGGTATACGACACCTGGATTAAGCCAGTCTGGGATTGGATTCAAAAAGCGATCCAGGCTGTTATCGACTGGTGGAATGCCAACATAAAGCCCGCTTGGGATTTGGCGCTCAACGCTCTTGGTACGGCGTTTAAATGGCTTTACGAGACCTGGATTAAACCCGCGTGGGATTCTATCTCGAACGCCATTAAAACCGGCTGGGAACAATGGATAAAACCGGTGTTTGACACGCTCTCGGATTGGGTGACGAATAAAATCCCGCAGGCATTCGATAACGCGGTGAAAGCTATCGATAATGCCTGGAAAGCTATCCAGGAAGTGGTGAAAGCCCCGGTTAAATTCGTACTCCAAACCGTGGTGAACGATGGTTTCATCAGGCACTTTAATGATTTGGCTGATAAATTCCACATCGACAAGTTGCCCCCGATTGACCTGTCCGGGTGGGCTACGGGTGGCTGGACAGGCCCCGGTAGCAAGTACCAGCCCGCGGGTATTGTTCACGCGGACGAATTCGTGGTGAAGAAGTCATCGCGCCGCCGGTTCGAGTCCGAGAACCCCGGCGTGCTTGACTACATCAACCGCACGGGCCGCCTGCCCGCAGGGGTCGGTGGTTACGCTGAGGGTGGCCTTGTTGAAAGCATCGGTGGGGCGGTCATCAACTCTGACCTGTGGAAAGCGGGCCGTGAGTTCGTTGGCTCTGCAGCTGGCAAGGTGCTCGATACTGTTATCGAGCCGCTAAAGGGTGTCATTGACAGTATCACGAGTAAGTATCTTGGTTTCCCGGGTCAGCTGATGCGCGGCGGCGCGATCACCATGATTGACGGTGCCGCGAATTGGGTGAAAGACACGCTCAAAGGCAAGAATGAGAGCGGCGGGAACGCCGTTCCGGTCGCTGAGTCTAACGGTGGCGTCATGCGGTGGAAAGATACAGTCATCCAGGCGCTTGGAATCGCCGGGCTACCCACCAGCGAGCCCTACGTGAATGCGTGGCTCTCGCAGATTCAGTCCGAGTCGAATGGTGACCCAAATGTCACCCAGAACGGCTATGTTGATGTGAATACCCTCACAGGCGATTTGGCTATGGGCCTGGTGCAGGTGATTGGCGCAACATTCGCGGCCTTCCGTGACCCGTCACTGCCAAACAACCGGCTCGATCCCCTAGCGAACTTGGTAGCCGGTATGAGGTACGCAAAGGCAAGGTATGGCTACAGCGACATGCTCGGCGTTATCGGTCACGGCCACGGCTACCATGACGGGGGGCGGGTCGTTCCCACCCTGTTTGATAAGGGCGGGTTGATTACCCGGGGTGTGCAGGTTATCGACCACCAGCGGAAAACTCCAGACTATGTTCTGACAGCTTCGCAGTGGGATTCGATGCACCGCATCGCGGTCGCCGCCGATAAGCAGAGCGGCCCCAGCGTGTACATTGACAAGGTTCAAGGCTACACGGGCGAAGAAGTGGCTGAGGAAATCATTAAGCGCAAGCGGCGGGAAGAGGTGCTATCCCTATGAGCATTGGCAATGGGCCACTAATGGTGAGCATTACGCCCGCTAATGGCGGGGCACCGATTCGTCTTGAACCCACAGGCTACGCGCCCCTGAACCTTCTAGAAGGGGTTGAGGGTCTGGGCATTCCGGCGGTCGAGCATAAGACGGGTACCCGCCCGGGCGGGCACGGTGCGCTGCTGCGTGCCACTCAGGTGAAAGAGCGGGAGGTTTTCCTCCCGCTCTTGCTCTGGGGCCATAGTCAGGAGCGGGTGCTGCAGGCGTGGGGGGAACTGATAGACGCGGTTTCCCCCACCGAGGGGTTAGCGACGCTGACGGTGCAGCTACCAGGCGGCACCCCGCGTATGCTTCAAGTTGCATATAAGGATGGGTTGAAGGGTGATTTCGGGGAAAAATACCGGAAAACTTGGATGAAAGCCGGGCTTACTCTGGTTGCTTTTGACCCCTTCTTCCGTGGGGCTGAGACGGTGGTTTCGTGGGCTCCCAAAGCGAAAGACCCGAAGCATTTCATTTCCACTACGCAGCCGTTTTTCCCGGTGGTGCTCTCACCCTCAGCGGTGGGTGAGTCCACGGAAGTGATGATTGGCGGGCAGTACCCGGTCAAGCCGGTGTGGCGCATTACCGGGCCGGTGACTGATGTGAAGGTCACGCATGTGGAGACCGGCGCTTTTTTCCTGGTGCACGAGACCTTCAAGCCAGGCGAATTCATGGTGATTGACGTGGCGAGCATGGATGTTTTCGACTCTGAGCACACGCGGGGGGAACTGTGGGACAGGATGGACGAGAAATCCACCCTGTTTGAGCTTTCCCCGGGGAAGAACACGGTCCGGGTGGAAGCTGCCAATATGACTGAGGCGTCTGCTATCCAGCTTGTCTATCAGCCAGCGTACTTGAGAGGAATATAGGCGTGGTGACAGTCACGATGGTTGATGAGGGGTTGCGTCCCCGCGGTCAGTTGCACGTGCAGAAGGTGCAGGTGGTGATGCGGAAAAACCAGCCGCATACCTTCGCGGTGGATGTGGCCCCCGCTTCGCTCAACGCGGCCCGGCGGGTGGGTGAAGGGTGGTGGCTGATTATCCGTGACGGCGACCTGGAAATTTCCGGGCCGGTAACTGGGTTTCATCGCACCACGAAAAACGGTGTAGCTGAGCTGGAAATTTCCGGGTCATCGGCGCTGTGCCTGGTGGGTGACCGGCTCACCTTCCCTGACCCGGCGCATGATGAGGCCCACCAGCAGGCCGCCCGGTATCAGCGGCGCGGGGCGGGTGAGACCGTCATTAAAGAGCTGGTGAATCTGAATACCGGCGCGGGCGCTATCCCCGCCCGGCGGGTGGACGCGCTGGATGTAGCCCCGGATAAAGCCCGGGGCGGGCAGGTGAGTGTGGACACCAGGCTCAAGAATCTTTTGGAAGTCGCCACCGGCCTGGCTGATGAGGCGGGGCTGTTGATGGTGTGCGGCCTCACGGGGCGGCGCATCACCTTTGATGTGCGCCCGGTGCGTGATTTATCGCGGCGGGTGCGGCTCTCTCATGTGACCGGTGAAACTACGGGATGGGAGATGACTTCCCGAGCTGGGACAGCTACCGCCGTGGTGGTAGGCGGGCAAGGCGAAGGCGCAGATAGGACACTCACGTCTGTGACAGCAACCGACGGGTACCGGCGGCGTATCGAAATTTTCAAAGACCGCCGCGATACCGACGATGCGGCGGCGTTAGAGAAATCAGCGCGGGAAGAGCTGCAGAAAGGCGCACCTGAACGGACGCTGAAGCTCACGCTCGCAGAATCACCCACCCGTCGCTTCGGGGAAGATTTCACCGTTGGGGACACCATCACTCTTGATTTAGAGCCTGGTGTCACCCCGTATGCGGCCCCGGTGGTGGAAGCAAAAATCACGTGGGAAGCCGCTGCCCGTGAGGTTGAGCTCACGGTCGGCGGGCTGGATAAGACCCCAGCAGATGCGCGGGTAGAGCGGCTGCGGCGTGAGCTGTCGCAGATCATCACCATCTAGGAGAAAAAGAGGAAAAAGTAATGACTGAAAGCCAAGAAACATTTCCGGTGGTGAATAAGCCGCTGTCTGCGTCGCAGTGGGAGTCGGTGACATCCGGGCTTGGAAACGGGGTTATCGACGCTGGTGACGGCGGTTACCGGCTGTCTTTTGATAATGCGACGGATACGGTGACGGTGGCACCGCCTCTGGTGTGGCCCCGGTACGCGCACTCTGCGGTCGCCGGGTACTATCACCGGCTCTATGAGGCGGTGAAGCTGTCGGTGCCGCCGGTAACGATATTCACCGTCTATAGTGTGGTGCTCTGTTACGACCCCGTGAAAGCTGACACTAAACCCGTAGAGCTGAAGGTCGTTAAAGGCGCACTGGATCAGTCAAACGGCAAGAAGTATCTGGTGCTGGCCACAATTGAGCGTGAGCCGAACCGGATTCTGACGGATTCCAGGATTATCAAGCAGGCTCCGCGCATCACACCCGCCGCTGAGGTGGAGACCTGGGAAGCCCTGCCCATCCCCGAAAACTTCCTACTTGGCACGCTCATGCACGTGCAGTCCACCGCATCGGTCTACCGGAATTCCAAGGTGAACGGCAGGTTGCAGTGGGTGCGTATCAGTGGAACCACTGCCCAAAATACGCTGAGTATGCCCGGGTGGCGGCTTCGGTCTAATATCCCCGGCGGGATGCTCATCACCCCTACCCCTGACGGGTGGAAATGCGAATTTCACGGGCAGTTCATCCGCGATGCCTTCGATTACACGGTGGGCGACCAGTGGTCTGACGTGGGGGAATTCATTCCGCCCCGGTTCCGTCGAGACGAATTTAGCGATATTCAGGTCGCTGGCACCTATTTCGACCCGAATACCGGTGCGGTGCCTGTCACCTACACGGTAAATTTTCAGACCGGTGTTTTGTCGGTGCGGATGCCCCGCGGGCAGTCTCTTTTTATCCGCAAGGAAGGCGCATTGAATCTGTCGGTGACCTGGGTGTCGAAGCGTGAAAGGGCTGAATCCTGATGGTTGAAAAAGTAACCTTGCGGGGGCGGCTTATCGACCCCGCCGGGCGGGCGCTGCAAGGGGACGTGATTCTCACCGCCACCCGGGCGGGAGCGCAAGAGACCGGCCCGGACGTTTTCGCGGGGGCTGTGCGGCAGCCCCTAGACCCGGACGGCACCGTGAAATTCGTGGTCTACCCCGGCGCATACCGTATCCGGTACGCCCTCACCACACACCAAGGCATCCCCGTGCGCATCGATGACAGCCGCATCACCCTGACCGGCGACGCCGAACTATCCGCGCTGCTATGGGCCGGGAAAACAGCGGGCCGGGCGGGCCCACCAGAGCTGCTAGATTCGCTGGTGCAGGTACGCACCGCCCCCGGTGAAGTGATTTTCAAGCGTCGAAAGGCATAAATCGTGAGCGAAACAATTGAAGAACTGCGGCTGGTGGCCCTCACCGAGGCCGGTGAGCTGGACGGGGCCGCGAAAGCGCACGTGGTGAGCATCGCAAAAGCTGAAGCCGCCGCCGCCGCGCAAACAGTGATCGCGCAAACCCCCACCGCAATGGATGTTGAGAAAAAGCTTGACGCCTCTGTCTTCCAGGCATATGTGGCGCAGAACCCCGGCGGCGCACCCGCAGCTGGGCCCGCCCCGTCCGTTGCGGTCACCGACCATAAAAACGGCACAGCAACCATCGGGGCGGTCACCGTCCCAACCATCGCCGGGAACACCTTCACCGGGCCAGCCGCCGCAGCCGTGCGCTCCATCACCAGCGGAAACGCCCTGGACGTGACCTCACCAGAATTCGGGGCAGACCCCACCGGTGCCACCGACTCAACCCACGCGATCCAGGCCGCCATCGACAAAGCAGCATCCAACCCGCACGGCGGGTCAGTGCGCATCCCCGCCGGAACCTACACGGTCACCTACCCATTCATCCGGCTCAAAGGCTGGGTTGATGTTCATGGGGACGGGCTCAGCACCCGGATCGTCGCCACCAACAGCACCCCCGTGCCCGAAAAAACCGGTGTATTCCACACCGGCACCTACAACACCCGCGCCGAGGAACGCACCCTGTTCCGCCCCTCCGTGCGGAACATGTTCATCACCACCGGCGCGGCGAACAGCCACACACCACCCATCCCCAACATTTGCGGCATCGTGCTCAACACCGACCTGGGCGACGGGCCCGCAGACCCAGACGCCGTGCCCCGCATCGAAAACTTAGAAATTTGGGATACCGATACTGGTATGGCAATTTTCGGGCGTGACGATCAAGGCATGAAAATCAGTGCGGTGCGGGTACGCCGCACCCTCAACCAGGGAATCATCGTCGGTAAACCCCCGAGCCACCCCGAAAACCTAGCCAAAGTCAAGGGCTGGCCCGGCGGCGCAGACAACAACTTCACGATGGTCGAAGTCTCAGGGGCCAACATGAGCGGCGGCGGCAACGCCGGGATAGAAATCTACACATCTCAATGCCACTTCACAGACTGCAAAAGCTGGTACAACACCCGCACCCGCCCCTGGCAAGACCTCTACGGGCTCACCACACCCGCGCTCACCAGCGCGGGCGCGCTGGCTGGTGCGCGGGTTGAGATGGGCGCTGAGGTGTCTGCTGGCGCGTCCCGGAACAGGGAGTGGATGCACGCAGGGGCCGGTTTCTATATCCGGGCGACTCGCACGATCATGCAGGGCTGTGAGGCGCAAGAGAACGGCGGTCATGGCTTCATGGTTGAGTGGGGCCGTAATCAGCTCATGAATTGTTTGGCTGAATCGTCATCCTGGCATGACTCTGTGTCTGGTGCGGCGGCCCCGGGTGAGGCGGCTGACTTCTACATCTGCAACGATGCGCGGGGCAGTGTCCTATCGGGCTGCAGGTCGGATAATCCGCATGAGACTGAGAACCCGGGGAAAGGCAGCCGGTGGGGCTTCTACGTGGAAACCTATATTGAGAGGCTGCGGGTGCGTGATGGGATGTGCGATAACCATGCGCGGGATCGTATCGCATGTATCGGGAAAACCCTACGCGATGGGGTTTTGATTGACATTGAAACTATTTTTAAGTCCACGTTGGAGAGGCATAAGGCGGTGCAGCAGTGAGTAGCTACGGGACAGTAACAGGTAAATTTGTGACCCACCAGGAATTCGGTGGGGCGCCGGTGCCGCTGTCTGGGACGGTGGATTTCGTGCCGTCAAGCACGGCGGTGGGTGAGTCCACGGTGTACGCTTCGGCGTCTCGCACCGGGTGGGTGCGTGACGGCGTGCTTTTTGAGAGCGCGAACGGCGAGGTTCAGGGCGTGAAGCTGCTGGCCCCGGAAGGCGTGAAGCCTAGCACTCTGCATTACACGGTGTACGCTCATTTGGTGGATGATGCGGGCCGGGCGGCCCCGATTAAACCAGCGGTGATTACAATCGCTGCGGGGCTGTCAGTGGATTTGTCTGCTGCTGTTCCGGTGAGTGAGGCGGTTTTTCCGTCGCAGGCCCCGGCCCCAGGTGGCGGTGGTAAGGGTGAGCCGCAGCGGCTTAGCCTTGAGGGCCGCAGGCTGTCGCTGTCGGATGGTGGCGGGTCGGTTGTTATCCCGGAAACTGATTTAACGGCTTTGACGATCCGGGTGAGTGCTTTAGAAAACCGCCCTGTTTCGCGGCAGCGGCTAGATATTTCTGGTAGGCGGGTAACTCTATCGGATGGGGGCGGGTCGGTTGATATTCCTGAGACTGATGTAACGGCGCTCATGGCACTAGCTGAGGCCCTTAAGCAGCGGGTGGAAAAACTGGAATCTCAGCGCCCCGCCGCCGCGGCGGCTGTTCCAGCCGTGCAGGATACGGGAATCCGCCTGCTGGAAACGATCAGCGTCAGCGGTGGCCTGTGCGATGTGCTCATACGGCGGGTGGGGAGCACGGTGCAGGCGTGGATGGTAACCACTAACCCAGACCGCCTGGAAGGCGGGGCGGGGCCGCAGTTCACAAAAGCCCCGGTCGATCTCCAAAGCAAAGCTATACCGAGCGGATTTTTGCCAGCACTAGGGGGCAACCCGAACCACCCAAACCGCGAGAACATAGTTCGTTATATGCACGATAACCGTTTCGCTGCCACCGCCCCGGTTGTCTCAAACATCGGGAACGGTTTGCCTACAACCGTGGGGACTATCGCATTTTTCGGGTGGTCTAATAGCCTTATTATGCGCATCGACCGGAATCAGGGACGCTCCGCTATGGGGACACTTGTGTGGACAACAACAGACGCTTGGCCCGCAGTGCTTCCCGGCACCCCCTACGAAAACTAACCCTATAGGAGGAAAAAATGAATATAACATCAAAAGGAATTATCGCCGCCGCTAGTGACGCAGCTCTTTTGCGCCGTGAAATCGCGTTAGCTGCAGCAGCGGGTGTGGATAACCCGCAAGCTTGGGTAGAGGCTCACCGCCACCGCCTGGCTGCTGCGCCTATCTCAGCGGAAGAAAACGCCCAATCTCTTTCTGAAGTATACGTTTACGCCGTATCTGAGTATGAGAAGAAGCGTAATATTGCCGCAGCAAAATTAGCTGAAGCTCAAGCCGCCCTGGATGAGCTGGTGCCCCCTGGTGAAGACCCGCTGGTGGTCACCGACACCCATCTGCAGAATGGGGTTGAACACCTTATTAAGGCGTTGAAGGAACAGCCGGGGGCCTAGATGATTGACCTGACCACTGTTGTGGTCGCGGCGGTCTCTGCGATGAGCGGCACGGGTCTGACAGCGTTTTTCACCTGGTGGGGAAATCATGAGTCTACCGGGGCGGCGCTGGAGAAAGAGCGGCTGAATGCAACACGGCAAGAGCTGGGCGATTTACGGCTTGAGGTGAAGGCGCTGCGGGCTGAGCTTCATGCCGTTGAGGCCCGCTCACGCACGGACAGAATGGCTGCGATGCTGTCTGCAGCTCATATTTCGCGGCTGGTCGCCCATATTGATGCGGGTGACCCGCCGCCCGCGCCGCCGCTGCCGGTTGAGCTCGCTGACTATATGCGCACCATGTGGGATGATCCGCAGGGTGCGCATTCTGCTGAGGGTGGGCGGGCACCACCCACCGCGTGAGCATTCTTTTTCTGAAAAATTTTTTTGATTATACGCATACTGTGAGGGCCTGCGCCGTGATGGTGCGGGCCCTTTGGTGTGCACCTGATTATTGGAGGTGTGCTGTGTCTCAGTACGAGGATATTACGCACTATAATTCGCCTGAAAATTCTTACACCCCGGCGAATCGCACAGTTGATGAGATTGACACTATTGGCATTCACCATTGGGGTGCGGATGGGCAGAAGTTTGATGGGGTGTGCCGCTTCTTCGAGTCTGGCCCTGGCACTAGCGCCCATTTCGTGGTGGAAGCTGGTAAGTGTGCTCAGCTGGTGGATATTAAGGACATCGCGTGGCATTTTGGGAATTGGCCCGCGAATCAGCGCTCTATTGGCATTGAGTGCCGCCCGGAAATGAGCCCCGAAGATTTTGAGACCGTCGCCCAGGTGATCGCGGACATCGAAACCTACTACAACAAGAGCTTCTACATTCACGGGCATAAGGACTTTTTCAATACCGCCTGCCCGGGCCGCTGGTACGGCCAGCTGGATCGTCTGATTGACCGGGTGAATGCAATCAAGGAAGGCCGCTCTGATGGGGCACCGGCCCCGCTTCCTAAGGCTGAGGTGAACCGTATCCGGGCTGAGTGGGAAAAGCTGGGGGCTGCGATTAGCCAGGCGCAGGCGGCGCACGTGTCGCTAGGAAAGGAGCTGGGCTAAAAATGAATGCTCTATCGTGGTTATCTCCAAATGTGCGGGCGTGGCTCTATCGCGTAGCGCTGGTTGTCATGCCGCTGCTGGTTGCCTATGGCTTGCTGGATGGGTCGAAGGTCACTTTGTGGGCTGCGCTGGTTGGGTCTGTGCTGGTGCCTGGTGTGGCCGCCGTGCACACGCCTACCGATGCGGCAGCCCCGGATGAGCCGGGCGGGCCGGTTGATGAATCTGGTGCCCCGTACCACCCGAAGCATCTAGACGAATAGGCTGCTAAAAAATGGGCCCCTCACCATTACGGTGAGGGGCCCATTTTTTGTACCCCGATATTTCGGGGAGAAATTTTAGTGTAACCAGAAAACCGGTTTATCCCCACGTGTGTGGGGAGCAGAACCAGATGAAAACGTACAAACGGTTCATCCCCAGTGGCCTGGGGAGCATATTTTTATTCACCTGCCTCTTTCTTTGTGATGCTCATGAGGTTTGGGTATGATGCAAGCTCTACAGTGGTGTACAGGTCTGGTTCCCATTTGTCCCCGAGCCCTAAAAAGTCCAGGATTTTTTCTTCAGCCCATGTGCTCTGCAAAATATTAGCTGTTGCTGACGCTTCGTCTGCGGTTCCTTCTTCGCCAGATAGGAACATGAGCCCAAGCTCTATAGATTTTTCTAGCCCAAGGATTTTAGATATTTCTTCCCAGTCTTCAGGGTCAGTTTCCGATACGGCCACAGCAGAATAGGTGTAGTTTTCTTCTTCGCCGTAGTAACTGGACATGTCCTGAAGGATCTTGATCCGCTCTGCGGCCGCGAGTTCCTTCACCACTGATTGCTGCTGCTCAGTGAGCGGGGGAAGCGGTAGCGTCACCTGCAAATCCCACCCTGTTTTATCGTTCACATATTCTAAATACGCGATCATCCGCATGTCCGTTACCATGAGCGGCTGAGTGAACAGCTCCCGTACCTCTACAGTCTCTAGGTACTGTTTCCAGGTATTCCCGTAGTCCTCTTGCAGCTCTTCAATCTCTTGCAGGGAATAGACTTCTCGCCGTGGGCAGGTCTCATCACACCCAATGCTTACACTAGGGTCGTCCCACCAGTATGTGTAGAGTGAATCCTCTTCAATAGGCTCAAATGAGTTAGCGTCTGCCCATTTTGTTTTTGATAAATCCCAGAAATTACGGAACAAAGCCTCATCATTAGTCTTCTCAAGACACGTAATAATGTTGTCTGCGGAGATGGATTCTACGTCGGTGCTGCCGAAGACTTTTTGGATGGTTTCTTTGGCCCCTAAGATGCGGTAAGTGTTGGTAGTCAATTGGTCTTCTCCTTGCTGCTCATCGGTGAGGTTTTTAGCGAGGGATTCGATATACCGGCGCTGTGCTTCTGTAGAGTTGTTGTTGCGTGCCATTTTCGGCTCCTTAGATTGTTGCTTCCCGGGCCTGTTGGCCTTTTGGCAGGTTCAGGGTTTCCGTTCCCTCCCTACTCTTTAAGTATATAATATATATAATTCAGATGCCAACTTAAAACAGGGTTTTTAAAAGGATTTTCAGGTGATTTATTTCATAATCTATGCCGTAAAGTATGGCTATGGGTTATTTTTCACTGTACCCGGCACGGCATAACCAATCATCTAGCGAGGGGCTGGCTGCTGGCAAGTCTTCACGCACTGGGAGCGCAACCACCAGGCGGCTAATAGCATCTGCTGGCGTATATGATTTACTCGACATTTTATATTTTCCTTTGATATTATAATTTTGTGTATCTTTCGGCTATGTTGTTTCCCGCACCATTGCGGTGCGGTGCGGCACCCCGTTTCCGACCGGTTTTACCGGGTAGGGGTGCCGCTTTTTATGTGCATTTATTCACTGGGTGTTATTTCTACCCGCTATTGCTGCCCAAAATGGCTGACTGCTTCTTCGGAATATTCAACATACCCTTTAACGTTTTCAACAGTGAGGGGCATGGGCTGGGTGTGAAGCTGATCTGCCTCTGCGTGGTGGCATCCTAGCCCAACGGATTTGAAAGCGCGGAAGGTCTCTTTATCTTCTTCGACTAGATATTTAGGTTCCCAGTCGGTAAACCATTCCCAGCCACCACTCGGATTTCCCGCGGGGGTTACGAAATCATGTGCGCGGCGCGTGAACTCGATCATCCAGTCACTATGCGCCCAGTCTACGATTTCTTGCAGGGTGCCTGTGAATTCGGCGGTAGTTTTTTCTCCCGAATATTTATTACCTTCAATGACTCGGGCGGTGTACTGTTGTTCCATTATGTTGTTCCTTATCCTTGGAATTTGCGTGCAAAATTTTTGAGGCATTCATTCATGGTGCGCCCGCTAGAGTATGCGCGCTGCCACCTGTCCCACTGGGTAGCCATCATGTCTGCGTATGAGGGGAATAAGGTTGCGAACCATTGCCCTTCGCATGGGGTGGGGCCGCCTTCGCTGCGTTCCATTGTGCCTACTCGCTCGCCGTCTAACATGTTGTAGTGGTAGCCGCTGCGGACTCGCTTGATTTTGAAGTTTTTCATTGGGGTGCTCCTTTTTGGGTGCCCCGCCCGCCGGTGGGCGGGGCTTTGGGTTGAGGGGTTTTACCTACCAGGGCATGTGAATATATACAAGGTCTTCGCGAGTGATACCGAAGCGATCTAGCAGCTCATTCTCACACCGGGTGTATGGCTCGGATTCGTCCGCACGGTCACCGTTTTTCCCGTCATCGAATGCGGACATATCGTCGAGGTCTTGGTTTCCGAAGACAAAACCGAGGCTGTCGAAATCACCCAGGTCTTCGGGCCATGAAACTAAAAGTTTGGCGATATAAGTTTGTTCTTCTAGCTCCCACTCGATCATTGCTTTAGCCCCAGCGTTAAGGTATTCCCTGAGGGTATTTTTTGCGTCTTCATAGCTCACGCCTTCTTCGAAGCGGGCGGTGAAGTCCTGCATTTGCTGGTTCTCTTCGTCTTCGTGCTCGTCGGTGGCGATGAGAGAATTTACGTATTCCTCATCCCTGAGCAGTTCAATGAGGGTAGAGGCGTATGCCTTGGTGAGGTGGCTCAGCCGCTGGTTGCGGGTTGCCCGGTGATCATGGGCTTTGTCTGAGGCTGACCCGGTTTTGCGGATTGCCTGGCTAAACTGCTCATCGGTGAGGTTTTTAGCGAGGGATTCGATGTACCGGCGCTGTGCTTCCGTGGAGTTATTATTGCGTGCCATTTTAGGGCTTCCTTTCGGTTGTTGTTTCCCGGGCCGGTTGGCCTTTCGGTAGGTTCGGGGTTTCCGTTCCCTCCCTACCCTTTAAGTATATATTATATATAATTCAGATGCCAACTCAGAACGGGGTTTTTGGGAGGGTTTTTAGGTGAATTATTTCACATCTTTAGTGGGGAATGAGTTCCACCAGTCCATGATTTGTTCCCTAGTCCAGCCCCCGGTTTCCCGCTTTTTCCCCTTGATAATGACGGCGGGCGCGGGTAGCTCATGCTTTTCTTCGCGCTTGTAGATGGTGATTAGCTTCTGCCCTAAAATTTCGGGGAACATTGACTTTGCGAAGACCTCTTCAGACTGCATTATTTTTTCCTTTCTTAGTGGGGTGGTGCCCGCACCCTTTAGGTGGGTGCGGGCGGGTTTTGGTTTATCTATACGCCGTAGATTTGGCGCATCAGGTAAGCCAGACGGGGTGCGCTGTACCGTGAGCACCATTCCCGCAGCTCTTCCGATTCCCCGTTGCTGCCTACTAGCAGATAGGCGCTCGTGCCCTGCGGCAGAGGGCTGATATGACCCTCAGCGATTAGGCGGGTGAGCCACCCGGCGCTCAGGTCACTGTATTTAGCGGTACGGTATGCGGCGGGAATGTCGCCATCTGCATCATTTACATCAGCTGCGTTGTCTGCGGTATCCGCATCATCTGCATCTGCTTCCTTGGCTTCAATGTTCTTGAGGTTGCGTCGTATGCGCCGCAGGTGCATTCTTCGCCTTCCCATTCACCAAAGCAGCCCTTTGCGTGCTCCACGTAATCTTCGTCCTCTTCCGGCTCAGTGTCGATAGGCAGGCCGTAGATGTCCTTGCCTACGTAATCTTCGGGGCGGATGATGTGCCCGATAGGGCCTTTGAGGGTGTCAATCATAAGGCTTGCGTCGCCCTTGGTGAGGGTCTCCATTGAGGTGGCACCGATGTGCTCAAGGACTTTTGCGGTCTGCTCGGCGGTGAGTTCCCAGTCGGCAATGAGCTTGTTGATGTACTTTGTCTGTGCTGCGGTTGCGAGTGCCATTTTAGGGTTTCCTTTCGGTTGTTGTTTCCCGGGCCGGTTGGCCTTTCGGTAGGTTCAGGTTTCCGTCCCCCCCCTACCCTTTAAGTATATAATATATATAATTCAGATGCCAACTCAGAACGGGGATTTTGGGGAAAAATTTTAAGTGACCTCCATTACACCCATGAGGTCACTGAGGGCATGAGACTCAAGGGGTGAAAATCTAGCACACGGACACATTGCGGATACATTGAAAGTGATTTTTCCTCATGTATCCTGATACTTAGACAGGTAAAAACCTTGAAATTATACGGGAAATTCAGGTGTCCTTATTTATCCTAATATACTTATTTATATTGTCTGCATATACTTTATTCATGTAAAAAACCTTGATATATCAAGGAACTTGGGGTGAGTATAAAGGAAATACGGACACATTGCGGATACATTGATTATCCCCCGAAAACTTCCAGAATCGACCGCGCATCAGGTGCCAAATCATTCTGCCGCCAATAGTGCGCACGCAAAACAGCCTCAGTGTTTCCGAGCTGGGCGCTCGCAGCCGCTGCGTTTGTGTTGTTTGCTAACATAGTAGCCACGGTTGCGCGAATCATGTGCGGATGGACATTCTCAAATTCCGTTCCCTTTAATTTGCTGTTCCAACGTGCGCGGAAGGCATCGGGAGAAAGCAGCCCGTTTGCTCTTGGTGAGCCTAGAAATATTGGGCCATGCCTATGATCTTTGCATGTCTCAGATGCGTATTTTTCAAGAGCACGCACCGCGAATTCGGGCAGGTAAAGGGATATATTTTTGCCGGATTTGCGGTGTTCTTGCCGCTTTGTGTATTTTCCGACGCCGATAATTGTCCCGCTTAGATGGACGATTACCCCGGCCGGGGTTTGTTCTATATCTTCCCACCGTATAGCGAGGATTTCCCCGATGCGCCCACCTGTGGCGAGCATAAGCTCAAATGCTAAAGCGTTATCCCCCGTAAGTATTAAGCGCATTCGCTCAATTTCATCAATTGATAATATTTTTATCTCTTTTTTAGGGGCGCTAGGATTTTTTATGCTATCTACAGGGTTGCGTGCTATCGCATCATAGCGTTCAGCGGTTGCAAATATCATTTTCAGTATCATTCGAGCACGGATAGCGGCAGATACACTACGTTCTGCTGATAGTCGCTTAATGAATAGAGTTAATACTCCGGTGGTGCATTCTATTATTTGAAGTTGTCCAATTATCGGTATGATTGTTTTTTCTACACTGTATTTGTAAGAGATGATTGTGTTATATGGGCGCGGTTTTTCTGAGTTCCATTCTTCCCACCACAGTTCAGCAGCTTTTTCTAGCGTTGAGTGTGGTGTGAGGGTTTTTCCTGCTGTTTGGGTGATTTGAGCCGCGTACTCCCGCAAAGCGCGTTCCGCGCCTGCTTTGGTGCGGTGCGTGCGCTGCAGCTTACGCCGCCGCCCGTCCATTCCCCGGTAGTAGGTGATTGCGCACCATGTGCCCGCAGCGGTTTTGGAGATGAATATTTTGCCGTGTGTGCCTAGCGGCGTGCGTGCCCTACCCATGAATGACCGCCCACAATGCCGATAATATGCTGTCTATGCTATGTTGGATCATGCGCAAACCTTTTAAAACTGGGAACTTTTATTTGGTAACGTCCCCGGCGGGGCACACGGTTAATCGTACAGTGTGCCCCGCCGGTTTTTCACACATTTAGGATTCTGATGTGTGAGACGCTTTCTTTCGCTTGTATACCCTCATTTCCTTATCCCAGGCGTCTATGGTGCCTGGGAACCAGCCCCCGCCCCCGGTTGGGGTTTTCAGATCGTAGGGTGGGAGCCCGCCGCGCCTTCCTCTTTCATAGATGGTCTGGACATGTCTTCCCAGATAGGACGCAATGTCAAATTGTGTAATCAGGATGAGTGGCTTCTCGGGCATTTCAGGTTCCTTTTCTCTATTTTTCTGCGCGCTTATTTTCCCGCTTGCAGATAGCTAAGGCTTTCACAGAGAACGCCATTGAGAAGCCAGCGCACGCGAAAGACAGGCTGTCCAGAGCCCGGATAATGATGGTGTCGCTGGTAACCCATGAGGCGATTAGAACAACGGCTGCCACCGCCGCCAAAACTATAGCAATTTTCATTATTTTCCTTACCTTATTCCGCTATTTAGTTTCATGCTGAGCTTGAGAACATTGAGAGTGACCCCCAACTCAGCAGCCAAATCCTCTAGGTTGTTGTTGCCCCAGCCAGTGCGTAGGCTTTTGAGAGCGCACGGATCAATAAGTCTTTTGGTGGCGATCCGGTCGCATTCCCGCTCGGTGGCGGAAACAGCAGCCGGGTGCATGTTCCCAGTGCCCGGTTCGTGCCCAGATTCCGCGTGCACGATTTCATGGGCTAGGACGCAGCGGGCGGCGGGGTAGGCTAGGCGCGGGGACAGCATAATGACCCCGCGGCCCAGGTAGAGCCCCAGAATATCGTCCCCGGGTTCTTGGGTGAGCACGCGCATCCCGAGCTCATCCGCGTGACGCCACGGATTGTAAAGCATTTGTGTGGTTATCTCCGATATGAAATTATGTTTGAGCGTGTGAAAGCCCAGTGTGGGGCTTGGTGAAATCTGATGCGTGGTTGGGGATTTCAGTTATATCGGTGAGTGATAGATGTGCTGGCGACAGTGCCCGCACCACAAAAGGCTGAAATGTGGGGGTTATCCCCAGTCGCCGCCACTTTCAGGGTCACCGCGTTTGGCGGCGAGCGCGTAACCATCCTTCCTGAGCTGCTGGCTTTGGGTGATAAGGGCCTGGATTTCCGGGTCGTTGGCGTAGGCGTGCTGTTGTTGTTGTTCGCGGGCGGCGGCGGTTTCGGCGCGGGCGATGATTTGGCTGGGTTTTTCTCCGAGTGCGTTGGCTATTTTTTCGAGCTGGGAGAGGTTGAGAGTTGAGGTGTCCCGGTAGATGGTTTTTGAGATGGTGGATTGGCTCACGCCGCTTTTGTCGCGCAGCCGGTATTGGCTGAAACTGCGGCGGGCAATGAGGCCCCGCAGCTCGGCGTGTATGGCCTTGACTAGGGGCGTTATTTCTATTGTTGTCGATCGTGCCATGATTCTATTATAGCAGATTATCTTTTGTATGAAATATTTTTCTCGATTCGGTTTGACGATGACCCCATATAGGGTATATAGTGTGTATATCAGCTCAACAGAGAGAGAATGATGAAAAACCATGAGAATGCGCTCGCTCGCATCAAGTGGGTCATTAAGGACAAGGGCAAAACGCAACGGGAGCTCGCAGAGCACCTTGGGCGCACACCCACCTATGTGACTCACGCACTGAGCAACAGCGGAAATTTAAGGTTTAAAGAATTTATTGAGATAGCGGACTGGCTCAATATCGATCCAAAAGACCTACTCAAATAATTTTTTTAACCGACTGACCCTATATAAAGTTTTTCCAGGCTTTCTAGAATCAGGAAGAAGAAAATGTGTGAATGCAAACACAATCCACTCACCAGTGAGGAACTAGCGGAAAGGTGGCACACCACGCCCGCCGCGCTCGCAACCCGCCGATCCAGCGGCTCGGACATGCCCTGCGGCTTCAAAATCGGGCGCCGCTGGTTTTACCACCTCACGGACATTATCGCCTACGAGAACAGGGGTAAAGACGTTGGCTAGGGCAATGGCATTATAAACCACCTATGAGGAATGGGTGTCGGACGCTCTCGCAGCAGTAGACGCGGTTTTCGCTGAGCAAGACACTCTCACCGCCGATGACCTGCACGGACGGGTTGAAGAGCCAGACCACCCGAACTGGTGGGGAGCGCTCTTCAAAACACCAGAATTCAAGCAAACCGCCCGCTGGTGCGGCGAATGCAAAAACTCGACCCGAAAAGGACGCGCCGGGTCAATGATCAGGGTATGGCGCCGCCGCCAACTCACAGAAAGGTAAAAGAATTGAGCACCAAGTACTTGTTCCCAGTGCTGGAAATCACCGAAGGGCTAACCGCCAACGAAAAACTGGTTTTGATCGCGCTCGCTGATATGGCCGATGATAAGGGGATTTGCTGGCCCGCGATGAAAAGCCTGGCTGGTAAATCAATCTGCTCAAAACGTACTGCGCAGCGGGCCATTAAGAACTTCGAAAAAATGAATTTGCTCACAAAATATGAGCGGCCTAATGACGATAAACGGAACGATTCGAACTTATATCAGCTGCATTTTATGGAGCTGCTGCGCATGGGAAATTCCGAGCTAGTGGGTGACACACAGTCACCCAGTGGGCGACACACAGTCACCCACAGGGGTGACACACAGTCACCCAGTGGGCGACACACAGTCACCCAGGTGGGTGACACACAGTCACCCGAACCTATCAATAAAGAACCTATCAGGGGAACCTATCAAGAACCTATCAAGGGAACCCGCGGCGCCGCCGCCGATGCGACCGGGGCCACAACGAAGCTTTTCGATGAATTCCGGGCAGCCTACCCGACTTCCCGCCGCGGCACCGAAGTGAAACAGGCCCGCGCACAATTCGCCGCCGCCGTGAAAAAAGTAGACGACCCCCAGGTCATCATCGCCGCCGCCGCGAAATACGCCACCCACTGCAAAGTGCAAGGCACCGAACCGAAATACATCAAGAGCATGTGGCGGTGGTTACGTGACGAGCGTTACTTGGATGAATACGCCCCCGGCGCCGGGCAGTTCATGTCCCATGCATCCCGTGTACGCGCCCAAATGGGAGTCCACTCACCATTTTTCCCCGAAGCCACCCGCACCGAATCCCAGCAGCAGCTAGAGCCCGCCGCCCGCCCTCAAGAAGTTTTGGAGGTCACAGCCCGATGACACCGGATGAAGTCAGACAATTCTATGCTTGGGCGGCGTCCGCCGATTCACGGCTAGAGCCGCTAGACGATGCAGACCTGCACATCTGGGCAGGAATCCTGCGAGACGTGCCCTTCGCTGACGCCGCCGAGCTCATCCGCCGCCTCTACTCGACTGAGCGGATGCTCAAGCTGCAGCCCGGCACCGTCCTAGAAGCCTGGAAAGAATACTCCCAGGAAATGCGCCGCGAAATCACCGCCCTCAAAAGGCTCAGGTCGAAATACGGGCAGAAAGTCTTCGAAATCATCCGCCGTGAAATCGCTGAGACCTACAACCGCCGCGCATCCCAGCTGCCCGGGCACCTCATCGCCGAGCACGGATTCACCCCCCTGCCCGTCCCCCCAGCCCTAGAAGCATCCACCGGGGAAAAAATCCCCATGCCCGAGACCGTGCGCCGGATGCTCACCACCATCGGCACCGGGAGCAAGCAATGAGCGCACAAAAGCTCATCGCCGCGATGAGCGCCCACACCAGCACCCGCGCCGGGAAGCTCGCCCTGCTATGGATCGCCCACACAGCCAGCGACAGCGGGGAATGCCTCACCAGAGACGAAGCGCTCGCAGAATTCTGCGACCTGCACGAAACCGACGTGCCAGCCGTACTAGACGAATTGGACTGGCACAGCCACCTGACCTACTGCGGTGACCGGCACCGGCGCCGCATCCAACTACACATCTAGGAGAAAACAACATGACCGCCGAAGAAATTATCGAGATTCTGCAGAGCCGCGCCCAGAAAGCGCATTCTGTGGCCCGGATAACGGAAGAAGTTCTAGAACTTGCCGAAAAAGGCGTTTTCACCGTCACCGAAGAGCGGGAAACCGAGATGATGCGATCCATGATCATCAACCGGGTTGTCCACGTGGCGCTTGAAGACATCCTCGAAGAAATCCAGGCCACCCCCGAGCCCGCCCCCGCCGAATAAACAACAGGAAGGAAAAACCATGACTACAACACCGCCGTCCGATGCTGGTGCAGAAGCCGTACTCGAATCCCTCGCAGCCCAAGTCAATAAGCAGCTTGACATGTCAGATGACGCGCTCTTTGGGTATCTCAAAGCCTACGGCAACCCCGAAACACCGCCCCACGAAGTAGAAAACGCATACCGCGCCTACCGGGCAGCCTCCGCCGCGTACACCGCGCTCCAAGAAGCGCTCGCATCCGCCCGCGCCGCCGCCTGGGCGCACTCGCTGAAAAACGCACGAGAAAACGCAGACACCACCAAGACCGAAACCATCGCTATTTAGCCCACAGCAGCCCCGCAGGCTGACGAAACACCCAAAGAAGGAACAATGACCCACCGCAACAACGAAAACCGCTCACAGAAGCCGCAGACACCAACCAGCGCTGACTGGTGGCTAGAACGGCTCACCTGGGAAGCCGTCAAAAAATTCCGGGCCAACCACCCAGACAACGGAGCTAAAGCCTTCGCCCACGACATGGCCCACTACGCCCACCGCGTCCAAGGCCGCATCAACCGCACCCCCACGATGGTGGATGTTCTCGAATACGCCCGCACCATCCACACCCGCTAAAAACCGCCCTGACAAGGAGAAAAAGAACATGAAAAACTTCAACGGCTTCGAAGATTTCGACACCGAAGACACCCCCACCATCAACCCCATCGCAAAATTCATCGGCTGCAGCGGGATCGCAATCGTATCCACCATCACGCTCATCATCGCCCTAGCCGCCGCCGCGCTTATCGTCATCGGCATTATCCGCCTCATCATCCTCATCATCACCGGCGCATAAACCCACAGAAAGAAAAACCATGACCCCCGAAACCATCACCGCCTGGGTAATTTTCCTTATCGTCACCGCCGCCGCGGTCACCGCCGCCGCGTGGATCGACAAAACCCGCGCCCGCGCACTCATCAGCCGCGGAGCCTACAACACCCGCACCGCCGCCGTTTACACCACATGGGCGCTCGCATCCGCCGCTCCGCTGTGGGTCATCATCAGCAGCAACGCATAGACAAGGAGAAAAGAAAAATGGACTCTAACCCTCAGACCCCAGAAGGGCTGCAGCTATTCGCCTCAGCGGCACAAACCATAGCCGCCGCTATCAAGAAAAACCTTAAAGACACCCTGGTGCGTGATTTACAGCGCCGTGCCAAAGCCGCCGGGTACACGCTCACCCCGCACCGCACCAAAATCCACCGGATAGACGGTGAAAACCAGTGGCGCGCCGTGTGTGAAGACTGCCTGGGCTTCGACATCGACGTTAAAACCCACGCCCAGGCGATCAGTGAAGCTTCAGAGCATTCAAGCACCCAGTGGACACTAGCCGAAGAGGTCACCGGCGATGAGTAAAACTGAGACGCTGAAGGTTTTCCGGGTCAAAGACGCCACCAACCAGAGATACCCCTTCGCGGCGCTGATCATCAGCTACGGGGAAACACCTACCGGCGAAATCACCCGCGAAAAAGCTATCCATGATGCTGTGCGCTCGCTCTTCCCCAGCGACTGGCTGCACCTGGACTACCAGGCCCAGGAAATCTACGCTGGCACCCCGGATGCTGACAATTACGAGCCCATCGCAGTGTGGGAAATCAAGGAAACGCTAGGAGAAACAAGCTGATGCCCACAGTGCCATACCGCACACACCGGCCCGCCGTCGAATACAAGAGCATCCCAGAAATGTGGACAGTCGAATGCAAAGACTGTGAAAACGCGGGCGTCTACCGGTGTGGCATGCCCACCCTCTACGACACCCAGCAAGAAGCCTTAGCCGCAGCCGCCGCACACGCCCGCCTGAACCTCATCGCCGCAGACGAAGAAACCACCAAAATAAGCCCAGATGGTGAAGGCATTATCCGCAAATACACGGGGCGGCCCTAATGACCCGTGAAGAATACATCGACGCGAACCTCACCCTGCAGCTACTCGGAGCGCTCGCTGAAGAACACGGCGGGCTTACCGGGTACAGCAACGAAACCAGCGGGTCAGTGCGCCTCACGCTGCGTTTCGCGGACGGCACCGCCTACCGGTACGCCGAAGACGGCGGGGCCGTGACCCTCACCGACATCACAGAAACGGAGACAGAATAATGCCCCTCATCTGGACACTCGCAGCCCTCACCGCACTGAACATCACGCTAGGGCTCTGGCACCACCGCGCCCTATCATCCCACCGCAAAGCCATAGAAGACCTGCAGCAGATCACCCAGAAAATCATCATCGGAACCCAAGGAACCCGCAGGAGCCTCAACAACCTCACCCAAGAAATCAACGACCTAAAAACCAAAATCACCTACACCCCCTACGGCACCCGCCAACACCTCACCAGCCTCGAAAAAACCATCGAGCAGCTAGGGAACGACCTTACCGCGGTAGAGCAGAAAACAGACCTATCCGTCAAAGAAACTAAGAGGCGGCTGGACAGCTACGGCGCCAACAACGCCAAGCGCCTACACCAGCATGACGAATATGACCGCCGCATCCGCCAACTAGAAATCTGGAAAGCCCTCACAACTCAAACCACAAGCACCCACGACCCCAGGGAATAACCCCATGCCCAGACACAACAAAACCTGCAGCCGGTGCGGCACCCCATACGACGCCCCGAACCCCGAATGCATCACCTGCCGCCGCCGCACCAACCAGCAACGCCGCCGCCGCGGCGAATCAAAACCACGGCCCCGCCGCACACCCAAACCACCCAAAACCACATGCCACCAATGCGGCGGCCCACTCGAAAACCGCACCCGCGGCTGCCGCACCTGCTACCAGCGCCACTACTACCGGAAACAGAAAGATGGACAAAACAATGGGAAAAACCTCACCAGCGAGCAGCTCGACCGAGACCCAGGGCTCGCAACCTTCATCGCAACCCGCCGCGCCCGCCGAAATCCACTTCACCGTCACAGGCCGCCCACACCCCAAAGCCCGGCCCCGCTTCACTCAACGCGGTAAAAAAATCATCACCTACACCCCCCAAACCACCGTAGATGCAGAACGTCGCATCATCGCCGCATGGAGAAAAGCAACCGGCGGCACACCCCAAACAAACCCCCATACCAGATACAAGGTCACCCTGCGCTTCATCCTCCCAGACCGCCGCCGCGTAGACCTCGACAACCTCACAAAAACCGTGCTCGACGCCCTCAACCGCCGCGCCTGGGCGGACGACACCCAAATCTACCAAATCCACGCCCAAAAATACGTGCTCGCAGGAGCAAACCCAGTAACCCAAATCAGCATCCAAGAAATCCGCAGCTAACCCACAAAACCACACCCCAGGCACAGCACACCCACCAGCTCACAGAAAGAAAAACCCTAATGCTGAAAAAAACCCCCGCGCTCGCGGTGTCTGTAACTGACCTCACCGACGGGCGGCCCCGGATGATCGTGCGTGATTACCGCGATAAGCCCACCGGGAAGATAGTGCAGAAATCGGAGCTAGTGCGGGAAATGCCGCTGCTGGATGTGCTTGCTGAGGCGTGCGCTGGGGGTGCGCGGAATAACGCCGCGTCCAGTGGCGCGGTAGGGTCACGGATGCTGATCAGCTCAGATGCTCTGGAAATCGTCCAGCATATCCAGGCCACGGTGCAGGGGTACGGGTCTTCTCATGATATGAAAGCGCAGATGCGTGCCTGGGCTGTCGCGTGTGAAGCTGACGCGCCGGATACGGAGCGGGTGGCGGCTGCGGTTGCTTATCACTGGTGCGAGCGTATCCGGGCGCTCCACTACGTGGAGCATGAGCTTGACGCGGCCTGCCCTGTGTGTGGTGAATTTTTTGTGCGCTACGCTGACCCCGCCGGGGGGTGGGTGCAGCAGCGGGCGCTCTGCTGGAATGTTACCCGCGCAATGTGCCGCGGCTGCGGTGAAATCTGGGAGGGGGAGCATGGGATGCGGGATTTAGCTGCGTCGATTCATCGCAGAATTTAACACCTGGGGCATGATTTTTCGCAGCGTGTTAATCTGGTGTCACCTCGGGTGGACTACGCCCAGATAGCAGTTTTGCTGAGACTGTGCCATGTGGATGAGTGAACGCGAAAGGCCCTGCCGGTTAGGCGGGGCTTTTCTCATGCCCGGGCCCCGTGCGTGCCCTGGTTTGGAGCTGTGCACGCCCGGGGGTATGTGCGGGTAGCTCAGCCGGTAGAGCAGCGGTCTCCAAAACCGCAGGTCGCAGGTTCGACCCCTGCCCCGCATGCGCCTGCAGTTCAGACTGTAAAGCATCCACATCACCCAGTGCGGCCCCGCCGTTGGGGCACAACACACTATCCCTAAGGCAACTCATCACATGCAGAACCCTTACCAGGCCCCACCCATCAGAGAACGCCGGGCACCGGCCAAAACCTACCGAGACCCAACGGGTGATTCGGCGACCCGAAACGCTGACAAGGATAAGAACAAGCGGAAGACCCGCCGCCCCCGGCGCAGCGTGGAACTACGCGGACAAGTGATAGAGGTACCTACAGTTGAGCTTGACACCTTACTACGAGAATGAGCATGTCACCCTTTATCACGGGGATTCTTTAGAGCTATCGGATACGTGGGTTGGTGCTGACGCTCTTATCACTGACCCGCCCTATGGCATACGCTATTCGAGCTGCGGGGTGAAATGGAAGGGTGGCAAAAATTTTAAACGCCGCGCCGGGGGGGATAGTCTCAAACGACCAAACCCTGGAAGTTCGGGATGCCGCTCTTGCGGTGTGGGACGAAGCTAACAAGTTGGATAAGCCGGTCGCCGTGTTTGGGACGTGGCGGAAACCGCGCCCACCGCAGACCAGGCATAGGCTTATCTGGCATAAAGACACTAATATCCTCTCTCACATGCCGAACCCTTTCATCCTCAAGGATGAGGAAATATACGTGTGGGGCAAAGGCTGGAAGAGGGAACGGCCTGCGCTTGGTTCGGTGATAACGACTCATGAGAGCCGCCAAGCGCTGACTGCTCGGATAGGTCACCCAACACCTAAGCCTCTTGACTTGATGCGTACCATCATCGGGCGCATGGACAACGACCAAGCCGTCATTGCTGACCCATTCTCTGGGGCGGGCTCAACGCTTATCGCCGCGTGGCAGCTCGGGCATAAAGCAATCGGTGTTGAGCTTGAAGAAGAGTACTGCGAGCTGATAGCCATGCGCCTTGAGTATTGGCAGCGGTACGGCGGGGAAATCACCAGGAAATACCGGCTCTCTAAAACTAGCGGGGATGCTCTTGCTGAAACTTTGCTGTGACGAAAGGGGTACATCTTGAACGGCAGGCTTGACTCGCGCCGATACCGGGGCGAACGCACCAAGTTCTTAGCCGCGTGCAAGGAGCACGGCACCCCGTGCTGGCTCTGCGGGCAGGCGATTGACTACTCCATCCCGTGGAAAGACCCACACACCGGGCAAATCAACGATGATGCCTTTGAGCTAGATCATCTTTACCCGCGGTCTACTCATCCTGAGCTGTCGGAAGACCCGGGTAATTTCCGGGCGTCTCACCGCTCATGTAACCGGGAGCGTAGTAACAAGATGCCGCGTGCTGGTTTGGGTGGGTTATCGCGGGTATGGTGCTCTGACTAGGGTAAATACTGTTGCCGGCCTTTTTGAGGGGTAGGGGCGGTAAATTTTCGGGAATCCTGTAAGGCGGCCTCACCCTGGGGGCGGGGAGGTCTCTCCCCCCGATAGCTTTAGGGGGGTCGCGTGCGCACGCGATTATACCCCCGGTTCACAGGCTTCATTAAAAACAACATAGTGGGTGATGTGCCGTGTCTAACATCCGTGCAATGCCGCCGATGTGGCATGAGCGGCCCCGCGGAACCTCAAAAAAGCGCGTGTCACGCACCGCAAACGCGGCGGACACTCTCACCGGCTTCGATGTGGGCACTGAGATTGACGTCATCACATTCGGGCAGTTCTCCCTAGTGGATGCTATCGACGCGGTGCTGGACATGACCGGCCCCGCAGATGTGGTTATTTCCACATGGGCGGCAGCCCAATTTGATATGTCGCAAATCCAGGCGCAGCTCACCAGCAAACGTATCCGCAATCTGCAAATCATCCTGGACGCATCAATGGTGAACCGGTACCCAGACTTTTGCCGCAACCTTGAAGAGCGATTCGGCAAACAATGCCTGCGTACCACGCAGACCCACATGAAATTCGTGCTCATCAAAACCACCACCCACAAGGTGGTTATCCGCACCTCTATGAACCTGAATTTCAACCCGCGCTTGGAATACATCCAAATCGCTGAAGACCCAGAACTTTACGACTTTTTTGTATCCGTAACAGACGCAATTTTTGAGGCCGAAGATGAGGGCCTGGATCGGCACCGGCAGCTTCCTGGGCTGGATGGTGTGCCGTCGGTGACCCCCAGCATCCCGGTTCGGATGGGTAAAACACCCTCTGCGGGTGAGCCGCCGCGCCGTGGCCTGAAACAGGCCAAAAAGCTAGGAGTGATTGATAATGCCCGCACGAAAAACCGTGAAAAAACCCGGTGAGCTGAAACTCGCAGCGCTTCCTGAGCCTATCGCGGCGGTGCGTGAGGAACTGCTCGCTGAGCACACCGCTGAGACTGCCGCCCGCATCACCGGCCCGGAATTCGACGCCTATTGCACCGCCGTGTACCGGCTACGTGATGCCCGCACCCGAATCGCTGAAGAAGAACTGATCGTGCCAGACGCGAAAAACCAGCCGGTGGTGCACCCAGCCTACGCCGTGGAACGCATGGCCGCCGATGACCTGCGCAAATGGGGCGACAAATTCAAGCCCCGCCCTTCTAGGGGGGGGCGGTAAACAATGGCGAAAAGAGCGAGTCTACTACGAAAGGTTGAAGAATCCGTTCGGGCCGCCAAAAAAGAAGGCACCCTCAAATCCGCCGATGAGCTCGCTATCGCCACGCTCAAAGACTATGCGCGGCTTATCGACGGTGCCGCCGAAATATTCGACATCGAGGGCGACATAGAACCTCTTAATAAAGCGCTCGCTGTTTCTGGTGCGCACATGACGAAGCTGATGGGGGCGTTGGGTCTTACCCCGCTGGCCCGCGGTGAGCTGGGTGCGAAGGATGAAGGGGCACGTGATGGGGTTGAAGAGCTCAAAGAAAAGCGGAAGCAGCTCGCAGCTGCGTGGAAAAACCGAGCCGCGGCTGTGGACGCGGCCGCTGCGTGAGCTCACGCCTGCTACCTCATTCGGTTTCGAGTGTATTGAGTTCATTGAGAAAGAACTTGGCCGGTCTCTGCATCCGTGGCAGAAATGGTTTCTGATCCACTCAATGGAGCTGAAACGCGGCTCATTCGTGTGGGATGAGTTCCCAGAATTTCGGTTCAAAACCGTGATTCTGCTGGTGGCCCGCCAAAATGGGAAGTCTTACATTATGAGCTCACGGCTGTTGTGGCGGATGCTGCAGTGGGACGGCCCGGAAGAGAACGCGCCGTTGGTGCTGGGCACGGCCCATAAGCTGCGTCTTGCTGAAGAAATCCTTGATTTATCGTTTAGCGCCCTGAAAAATTCGCGGCTACGGCACCGGATCGACCGGAAAAAGGATACGAACGGTAACAAGCTTTTCCGTCTGGTGAATGGTGCGCGGTACATGTGCGAGGCCGCTAGTGATGATGGTGGCCGTGGCCTTTCGGTCATTGACCTTGCCTTTGATGAGCTGCGTCAGCAGCGTGAGTGGTCTGCTTGGTCTGCTATGACGAACACCACGAACGCGATTCATTCTTCGCAGGTGATCGCGGTCTCGAACGCGGGTGAAGCGAAATCTGATGTGCTGCGGTCTCTGCGTGAGAAAGCTCTTCAAGAGATTGAGGATTACGCCAATAGCGGCGGCGCCCCGGATTATGAGCCGGTAGACCCGTCGCTGGGGCTTTTTGAGTATTCGGCCCCGGATGGGTGCGACATTTGGGATCGTGAAGGGTGGGCGCAGGCTAACCCGTCGCTGGGGTGGCCGTATGGGCCGACCGTGGACACGATCGCGTCGCAGGCGGCGCTAGTGGGTGAGCCCGGCGCGGGCATGCCCGAACATAAGTTCCGCACCGAAAACCTCTGCCAATGGGTCAATGTCGCCGAAGACGGTATTTTTCGGGATGAAGATGTGGATGCCTGCACCGACGATGAATCTGAGATAGCCCCAGAGTCCCCCATTTACCTGGGGGTGGACGTGTCAAAAGACCGGTCAATGTCGTATATGGCGGTGGCCGGGTGGCGGGAAGACGGGCTGCCGCATGTTGAGGTGATCGCCCGCCGCGCTTACACGGAATGGGTGCCAAAGCATTTAGCGGAAAAGCTCATGTTCACGCCTGAGGCAACGATTGTGCAGGGCCGTGGCGCCCCAGTGAGTACCATCATCGACTTCATTGAGCAGGCCGGTGTTGAGGTGACCCGGTGCGAGGGCACGAACCTGCCCAATTCGTGCGGGCAGTTCTATGACCGGGTGGTGCAAGGAAATATCCGGTGGCGGAACCAGCCTGATTTGATGCTGGCTTTGAAAGAGGCGCAAGTGAAAACGATAGGCGATTCATGGGTGTTTAACCGCGAAAAGTCCCCGGTAGACATTGCGCCGCTGTGCGCCGCCTCTGTGGCCCTGTGGGGGCTAACGACCGGTGCAAAGAAAGAAAAGCCTGTGTCCGCGTACACGGGTGAGACCTATGGGAATTGGTGGGAGTAAATGGGCGTTGGCAAGATTATCGCCGCGGCGATCCGTGACCGTGTGCCCCGCGCCGCCGGGGTATTCGAAGGCCGCCCTGTCGAAATTTTCGTGAATTCAGCAGGCGGCGGCAGCGAACCCGCACCGGAAAAAGCTACCCTTGCGGCCCTGTGGAAATTTCAGCCTCACCTGCGCACGGTCATTGATTTTTACGCCCGGAACATCGCTCAGCTTGCGTTACAGGCTTTCGTGCGGGCCCCGGATGGGTCTAGCGAACGTGACCGCACCTCATATGCCGCCCGCCGGTTGTGCGTGCAACCGAACGGGCATATGACATCATACGAGCTGTTCTATGACCTGGTGTCGAACCTGCAGCTGTACAACCGGGCATACTGGTTTTTCCTAACCAACGCCGCCGGTGAGACAGAGATTCACCCTTTCCCCGCGTCATGGGTCACTCCCATCTATGACGGGTACGCCGCTGTTTCTCACTACGAGATTCTGGCCCCGAAAGAGCCAGAGCCGGTAAAGGTCAAGCCCGAAGACTGCCTAGCATTTGAGGGCTGGAACCCGGCCCCGGGCGCGGAAAGCTCGCTTGTGGAAACCCTGCGGCTGGTTCTGGAAGAGAACCACCATTCACGCAAATACCGGGTGCAGTTTTGGCGTAAATCCGGGCGGGTGGGAACCTACCTGACACGCCCGGTTACCGCGCCCGCCTGGGATGACACCGCCCGTAAACGGTTTTACACGATGTTCGAAGAGTTCGTGGGTGATAAAGGCCGCCGTGCAGGCTCCACGCCGCTGCTAGAAGACGGGATAGAGCTCAAACGCGCCGCCTTCACTAGCGCCGATGAGCAGTGGGCGGAATCCGTGAAACTTTCCCTTCGCACCGTGGCCCAGGTCTACCAGATCAACCCGGCGATGCTGGGGGACATTGACGGCACTACCTACGCCAACATGCGCGAATTTAACCGCTCCCTGTACTCGAATACCCTGGGGCCGCTGGTGCGTTTCATCGAAGCCCGTATTAACGTTTTCGCGCTCCCCCGCCTAGAGGCCGCTGAAGGCACCTTCGTGGAGTTCAACGTCCAGGAAAAGCTACGCGGATCATTCGAAGAACAAGCTTCTTTGCTGTCTACCGCTATCGGCGCGCCGTGGCTCACCCGCAACGAAGGACGCCAAAAATTCCAGAACTTGCCCCCCATTGAAGGCGGCGACGAACTCATCACCCCGCTCAACGTCCTAGTAGGAGGTCAAACCTCACCACAAGACGGCGGGGCACCGCCCGGGGCCGGGAAAACCGCGGCCCACACCATCATCCGCAAACACCTTGAACGTATTAGCCGGGTCATCCCTTCCAAAGGGATGACCCGGCCCCGTTTCGAGAAAGAACTAGCGGAAGACCTCACCGGGCACACGGATGACCCGGCGGCGCTCGCTCAGCGGGTGCATGACCTGATTGAAGCTAACCCTAACGCCCCCGTCACGGGGGTTATTTCGTCTCTGGAAGGAGAAAACCGTGACTCTGCTGTATAAAACCGCCCCAGTCGGTGAACTGGCTGTGAAAGAGGCCCCCACCGGCGGGGCCGTGGGAGAGTTCACGGGGTACGCGGCAGTATTCGGGAATGTGGACACCTACGGGGATGTGGTGGTCAAAGGCGCTTTCACAGAATCGCTATCCACCTACAAGCCTGGTGGTGCAGGTATCCCCTGCTACTGGTCACACCGGATGGATGACCCAGAAATGTGCATCGGTGAAACACTCACCGCCGCTGAAGACGAAATCGGGCTGAAAGTCACCGTGCGTCTAGACCTTGAGACGAACCCGAAAGCCGCCCGCGCCTACGAGCTCATCCGGGCGGGGCGGGTCGCTCAAATGAGCTTCGCCTACCAGGTGCTGGACGCCGAATGGGTCGAGCGTGAAGACGCGCCCTTCGGCGAAGCCTACGAGCTTCGCAAACTCAAGCTTTTCGAGGTTTCCCTGGTGCAAATCGGGGCAAACACCGAAACCGAGGTGACCGACGTAAAAAAAGCGGTCGCACGGGTGAAAGCAGGCCGAAAAATTTCGGCTGCCACTCACGAAAAACTCGCTCAAGCGCGAGACCTCATAAGCGAGGTAATCGAATCCACCGATGACGACGGTAGCTCCCAGGAGCCGGACGACGCCAAAGCCCAGGAGCCGGAAACGGCCAAAGCCCAGGAGCTGACCCCGGTCAAAGAGCGCACGCTCGACGCCAACGAGATTCAGAAACTCAAAAAATTCTTTGCATAGAAAGGAAGCTGAATATGCGCATCTCTGAAAAGATCGCTTCGGCTAACGCAGAGGCTCAGGAACTTCTCGCTGTCGCTGAGAAGGGTGCCCTGACCGATGAACAGTCCGCCCGCCTGGCTGAGCTCACCACCGAGGTGACCGGCCTGAAAAAGCAGGAAGAGCAGTACAAGGAATCCCAGGCGGTTTTCGCCGGGCTCGGCGACCCCCACAAGGCCGCCGCTGACGCTGAGGAAAAAGAAGCAGCACCCACCGGCGGCGGCTCTCTCGGCGAAATCGCTGTGAAGTCCTTCCGCGAATCCGGTGTGCTGGAAATGGTCAAAGACCACCGCAAAGCATCCTCTGACCTGATGTATAGCAAAGCGGCTGGTGACCCCATCACCACCACCAGCGCCGTAGGCACCGCAACCAGCCTGCTGCTACCCGATATTGACAAGAACATTGTCAAGCAGAACCTTCAGCGGCTCACCATCGCGGACTGGCTCGGCGGCGGCACGATTTCCGGTAATTCCATCACCTACTTCCTGGAAAAGGCGTGGGACAACAGCACCCACGGCGCCCCCGGGATGGTCGCTGAATCCGGTAAAAAGCCCGGCGTCACCGCCCCCGAATATGAGCAGAAAACCATTCACCTGAAAAAGCTCGCCGGGTGGCTCACCCTCACCGACGAAATGGCCGAAGACCTGCCGTTCCTTGTCTCGGAAATCAACAACCGCCTGCTGGTGCAGCTCGCTATCGCAGAGGAAAACCAGCTGCTCAACGGTGACGGCACCGGCAACAACCTAGAGGGCCTACTGACCCGCCCCGGGCTGCTCACCGAAGCACCCGCCAAGGCCAGCGACAACGTGGACTCCATCTACAAGGCCCAAAACGCGGTCTTCCTCAAAACCGGGCTACGCGCTGACGGGCTGATCATCAACCCGGCAGACTACCAGACGTTGCGCCTGTCCAAAGACGCAAACGGCCAGTACTTCGGCGGCGGCCCCTTCACCGGCCAGTACGGTGTGGGCGGCATCATGCAAGAGCCCTCCCTGTGGGGCCTGAACGTCATCCAGACCACCGCGATCCCCGCAGGCACCGCCCTAGTCGGTGCAGGCAAGACCGCCGCAACGGTTTACCGCAAGGGTGCCCTGCGAGTCGAAGCGTCGAACAACGTGAATGACGATTTCCTTTATAACCGTTTCCGTGTGCTCGCTGAAGAACGGCTCGCCCTGGCTGTGCGCATGCCCGCCGCGTTCTGCAAGATCACCCTCTCCAACAAGTAATCAACGCCACCCCACCGCCCCGCCCGTATCCGGGCGGGGCAGGGCCAACACCGCAGGAGGATAACCAGTGAGTAAACCCTCAATCCTGGGATTCCAAAAAACCCCTGCCGAAACTGCCATGCAAATCGTGCGGAACTACTGCGGCTGGCACATCGGCCCGCCCGTCCGTGAAACTCTCACCCTTGACGGTAACGGCCAAAACAAAATGGCTCTACCCTCAAACCGGGTCAGTCATGTGCACGCGCTCGCTTTTGATGGTGTGCCTGTGACGGATTTTAGGGTTTCGTCGAATGGGTGGTTGAAGCTGCCTAAGGGGCAGGTTTTCCCGGATGACCCGGGGTCGGTCACGGTGACTCTCACTCATGGGCATGAAGACCTTGAGGTGGTGGCGAAGGTGATTAATTCGCTGGCTGCACGGGCTCAGATGGGTGCGGGCGGGAATATCGCTTCACAGCGGGCTGGTACCCAGTCGGTGGCTTATGGGATGCGCGGCGGTGAGGCCACGGGCGTGACGCTTCTGCAGCAGGAAAAGGAAGAGTTGGCCCCGTATAAGCTCTGGTGGTTGCCATGAGCCTGCCGATGCCGGGGTACCCGGCGACTGTGACGCATATACGCCGCACTGGTGAGGCGGTAACTGCGGATGGGTTTAAGAAGCGTGTCGAGACCCGCACTCAGGTGCAGGCCGCGATTGATGCGCCCACTGCTGCTGAGCCGCGGGATGGTGCGGCGTTGGTGGCGACTATCGACCGTGTTCTTTACCTGCCGCCGGGCACGGTGGTGGCCGCCGATGACCGGTTCGTTATTGACGGCACCGTGTTCGAAGTTGAAGGAGAAGCCCCCGTGATCAAGAACCCGTTCACGGGGACTGTTTTTTACACCGAGGTGAAAGTGAGGCGGTGGCATGGGTAACGCTAAGTCTGGGGTGAAGCTGGATAAAGCCGCGTTCCGGGCGCTTCGTAAGCATCCGAAGGTGCGGGCAGATTTGAAACGCCGCGCCCAGGCTATCGCGGCGGCAGCATCTAAAAACGGTCAAGTGAGCGGGTATAAGGTCACTGAGTTGTTGCTGGAAGACCCCCGCGGCGCGGTTTCTGTTATGGCGACCGGTCATGCCCGCGCCCATGACCGGAAACACAATTCACTCATTAAAGCATTGGACGCGGGCCGTGACTGACGCCGCGCAGCATTATGTTTTCCCGTCGCATTTGTCGCTGGCTTACCGGTTTTTCGCGGGGAAGCTCCCGGATGTTCTGGTGGCCCGTGATGAGCCCCCGGCGGGGTGGGATAAAAACACTCCCATAGTGCTCATCAAAGACGGCGGCGGCGGGCGTATCCACCACCTGCAGCTTGCGGATCGGCGGGTGACTTTTGAGGTTCGCGCCCCGGATGGTGAGGCCGCTGAGGCGCTGGCCACCCGTGTGTTTGAGCTGATGCGTGGCTGGCCGTTCGAGGCGGCCCCGGTTTATCTGCCGGGTCAGCTGCCGCTTCCGCTGTATTTCCCGCTAGATGAGCCGCGGCTCCCAGCGTACACGTGGACGGTCACGGTCACTGTGAAATCTGTCCAACTCTCCAATTAACCCAGCACCGCCGGTGCTGGGTTTTCTGTATGAAAGGAACTAATCATGGCTGAAGCCAAACGCACTTTTGACATTGTGGTCTCGAAGCCGCAGTCGCTCACCGGCGGCATTACGGTTGCGCCGCTGAATACCCCCATTCCCGCAACCTTCACCCAGAAGCTTGACAAGGCGAAATTCACTGAGCTGGGGTATGTTTCCGAGGATGGTGTGACTCTTTCGGAAGATACCTCTGATGAGGATATTAAGGTCTGGGGCGGCGTGAAGGTGCGCACCGTCCGGTCGGATTATTCTGCGAAGGTCACCTTCACTATGCATTCCACTGGTGACCTGGACGCGCTGAAGGCCGTGTTCGGTGAGAACAATGTGAAAAAGACCGGTGACGTTATTAGCGTCACCCACGGCGCTGACATGACCCCGGTGCAGGTCTTCACCATCGAAACGGTGGACCCGAACAACGGTTACCAGCGTCGTTTCGCTATCCCCCGCGGTCAGCTGACTATTTCGGGTGACCGGAAGCTCACCCATTCCGCCGCTGACGGCTTCGAGGTCACTATCGAATGCCTGGCAGACCCCGAGACCGGCGTCTGCTACACCGAATTTACGTTAGTCCCGGCTGCGGTCGCAGCGTAAACGGTACCAGCCCGCCTGATGGTGGGCTCTTTTGTTTCCCCGGGCGGTGCACACAGATGCATCAATGCTGGCTCCACCGCACCGCCCGGGGCCTTTATCTCAACCTTTTGGAGCCAGCGCTTTGACTGGATAGGAGCCAGCAGATTATGGCAGCTAAGAAGAGCAAGAAGAAGCACGCCCGTAAGTCCGCGAAGAAGTACCGGATGCTCACTTTTGAGTCATCCATTTTCGAGGGTGAATTCACACTCCCGGATATGAAGCAGGCCCCGATGCATGTGCTCGCCGCGCTGGATAAGGGCCAATTCGATGTTTTCGAGAGCTGGGTTGTTAAGGCGGGTGCAGACCGTGCGGATGCTGAGGTGGTGCAGGAAATGGACGCTGAAGAGCTGAAAACCTTCATCGGTGAGTGGAGCCGGGGCGCACTCCCAAAATAATAAAAATCATCAAGCTTTTTGAAAAGCATGAGGATGCCGTCCGAACCCGGCTGCTGGAAGTCGGGCTGGATTGGGACGCGCCCCGGACGGGCCGGTCGAACTGGGCGAATATTTGCGCCGCCATTGAGACTGACCCGCCCTGGGGCGTAATTGCCAGAACCGCGGAACCCGAAACATGGTTCTGGTACTTGCCAGGATTTGAGGGTATCCAAACCACCAAAGAAGCAACGCTGGTGGGGAACCTGCAGCGCGGCGGGGAAAGGCACAAGCTACGGGAATTCAAGCCCGCCCCCCGCCCGTGGGATGAAGAGAACAAGAAAAAGAAGTTGGGAACGAAGGTCATGCCCGCCGATGAGGCGATAGCTGATTTCCAGTCCCGCTTCGCATAAACCATGTGGGAGGTCGCCGTCATGGGTACAGCCGTTGAGTTAGCAACTGGGTATGTGACTTTGGCCGTGGAGACCTCCCACTTGGCGCGGCAGATCGCGTCCGCGTTCGGTGGGGCCGGTAAGGTCGGTGCCGCCGCCGGGCGTGATTTAGGCCAAAACATGGCTAAGGCTTTTGATGAGTCGAAGCCGGTAGACATGAAGGCGCTAGAGCAGCGGGTGTCTGACGCGCAGGCCCGGATGGCGCAGGCCGTGGAAATCGGTGCGCGGAAGCGGGCGGCGGCGGCTTCGTCTATTGAGCAGGCTGAGCTGAAACTGTCCGCTGCGCAGGACAAGCATTCTGCGCGGGTCACGGCGATGCAGGCGGCTGAGGAGCGCCTAGCGTCGGTACGGTCTTCGGGGTCTGCTACGCAGTCGCAGGTTGCTGCGGCTGAGGCGCAGCTGTCGAATGCGCGGGCGGCGGTTTCCACGTCATTAGCGGGCGTGCGTGCCGCTGAGGATAGGGTGACTAGCGCCCGTCAGCGGTACAGTTCGGTTTCTCGGGCGGCTGTCACGGAGATCAGCGCGCACCATACGGCGCTGAAATCTGCTCAGAGCGCGCTTGATTCGACGCGCACGTCGCAGGATGAGCTCACGGGGGCGATTGACCGCACTAGTGGGCGGTTCGGCAAGATAGGGGCGCTGTTCCGCCGGGGCTTTTCGGGCATGGCGTCGCAGGCGCGGGCCGGGTTTAAAGACGCATTCAAAAGCGCTGATGATGAAGCGCATAGCGCCGCGAAATCCTCAGCATCAGTATTTGGTGGCGTTTTCAAGAAGGCTCTGCTGGCTGGTGGCGGGCTTTTCGCCGGTGTCTCAATCTTTAACGGGCTGAAAGATTCGATTAGCGCCGCCGGTGATATTGAGCAGTCCGTGGGCGCGGTCGATTCCGTCTTCAAACAGTCCGCGGGGCAGATGCATTCGTGGGCGCAGAATTCCGCTAAAAATCTAGGTATTTCCGCTAACGCCTATAACGAGTTGGCGTCTGTGCTGGGTGCGTCGCTGAAAAACGGCGGCACAAGCATGGATCAACTCGCAGGCAAAACAAACGACCTAATCACCTTAGGCGCTGACCTGGCAAGTATGTACGGTGGCACCACGAAAGAAGCGATTGAGGCTATCTCGGCGGCGCTTCGCGGTGAGACAGACCCAATCGAGCGCTACGGCATCAGCATCAATGACGCAGCGCTATCAGCGAAAGCCCTGCAGGAGGGTATCCAGAAATCCGGTGGGGCTTTCACCACGCAGCAGAAGCAGCTTCTCACGCAGAAGCTTCTATTTGAGCAGTCTGCGGATGCTCAAGGGAACTTTAACCGTGAGTCTGATACTTACGCTCATAAGATTCAGGTGGCGCAGGCGTCCTTCGAGAACCTGAAAGTCACCATTGGTGAGGCTTTCCTGCCTGCTGTCTCAGCGGCAATGGACATTTTTTCGTCGAAGGTAATGCCCGTCATTGAGACGGTCGCGGGCGGTATCCGTGCCTTCGCAGAGGCATGGCGAAATTTTGACGGGGATGTCACCAGCTCTGGTTTCGCCGGGTGGATGGAAGAATTCGCGTTTGCGATGCGCACCTTGTACGAGAAGGTGAAGGCGTACTTCGTCGATTCCATTCTACCGGTGCTGCGTGATGATGTGTTTCCGGTTCTTAAAGACATTGGCAAAGGCATCAAAGATGTTTTCGACGGCCTAGTCGGTATTAAACCGAACGAAGATACGAATAAATTCCTGTACGATTTCGGTGAGAATCTTGGCAAGATCATTAAATTCGTTGTCGATAACGTCAATATCTGGGGGCCTTTCGCAGAAGGCATTCTGATTTCTGTTGCCGCATTCAAGGTGTGGCAAGCCGCTATGACGGTCTCCACAGCGGCTACAGCGGCCTGGCAGGCTATTACTAGTCTCCAAACAACAACAATGTTCGGCCTTACGTTGGCGACGTGGGGCTGGCTCGGTATTTTCGGTTTGATTATTGGCGCGCTCATTTTGGCGTACAACAACCTTGATTGGTTCAAAAACATCATTGATGTTGTTTTCCAATTCATAGGTGATGTTATCCGCAATTTTGTGGATTGGTTCAACGGCAATGTGATGCCGATTATCATCGCCGCGCTGCAGGCTATTGGCAATTGGTTTGTGGGCTTGTGGAACGATTACGTCAAACCGGCGTGGGACTGGATCATGTCGCTAATCGGCGCTTTCGTCGATTGGTTCGTAGGGGTTTATATCCCCCGCGTCCAGGAAGCATTCCGCATTTACGGGCTGATTTTCACCTGGCTCTACGAGAATATCGTCAAACCCGTTTTTGATGGTGTGGTGACCTTCATCAAGGCTGCAATTGATGTTATCGCGGCGGTATTCACATGGCTCTACGAGTCAATTATTCTGCCGGTGTGGACGGCTATAAAGGTCGCTGTTGCTGTCGTGCTCGCTGTCCTGCTCACGCTGTGGGACGGCGTCGTATGGATGATCCAGAATGTTCTCGGCCCGGTCTTCCAATGGCTGTATGAGTATGTCATAAAGCCTGTATGGGAGGGTATCCAGGCCGCCATTCAATTCGTCTTCGACTGGTGGAATAACACCTTCATCCCGGCCTGGAACCTTTCTATGAAGGCTTACGGGGAGCTATTCAATTGGCTGTATGAGAACATCATCAAGCCCGTGTGGTCTTGGATTCAGAGTGCGATCCAGGCTGTTATCGACTGGTGGAATAATACGCTGGTTCCCGC
>ERZ773213.211-NODE-211-length-37344-cov-12.063343_pt1 | contig 37344 bp, 37 predicted proteins | sample MGYA00580996_ERZ773213 | MGnify/ENA primary metagenome ERZ773213 (study PRJEB29015, sample SAMEA2738152) | human oral metagenome | biome: human oral; feature: human-associated habitat; material: saliva | place: China | collected 2197 ...
TCTCGGTTGAATAAACGCAAGGCACGCGCATTTTTTCTTTGGTATCGCGGCTGAAACCGTAGCGCTTGCGCAAGGTGTAGCGCAAATTGGAAAGCAGCGGATCGTGGGTAACGCGGCTCAAATCGGCGGTTTGAATCAACGCCGGATTTTTCTGTCCGCCCGCGCCGCCGCTGATAATAAACGGTTGTTTATGTTGCACGAAATACGCCGCCATCGCCGCTTTGACACGGATTTGGTCGATGGCGTCGATAACGAAGTCAAAAGGCCGTCTGAAAAGCTTGTCCAGATTGTCTTCGGTAACAAAATCTTCGATTTCCGTCACTTCGCATTGCGGATTGATTTGGGCGATGCGTTCGCGTAAAGCGGTAACTTTTGCCTTACCGAAATCATCGGTCAAAGCGTGCAACTGGCGGTTAACATTGGACTCGGCGACGTTGTCCAAATCAATCAGCGTTAAACGACCGATACCGCTCCTCGCCAAAGCTTCTACCGCCCACGAGCCGACGCCGCCGACACCGACCACGCACACATGCGCACGCGAAAAGCGCGCCAGTGCTTCGTCTCCGTAAAGTCTGGCAATGCCGCCAAAGCGGCGCGAAGATAGAAAAGCGGCATCCTGCATAAGTAACCTTGTGATATATCAATAAATTAATGAAAAACGTGACAGGCGATTCGGACTGACATTATACTTGAAAGCAGATGGGCTGTTGTACCCGCCCGAAAGAGTTTATAATCGTTTCACATTCAGACAAGTTCTGATTTCATATTAAACGAAAGTGCCGCTACTCGGCGCAAAAGGAGAATAAATATGTACAAACATCTGGTTGTAGCCGTTGACGGTAGCGAGACTTCCCTCAATGCATTGAAACACGCCGCCGAACTGGCAAGCCTCAACAAAGCCCAACTGACTTTGGTTCACGTTGCCAACCCTGCCGAATACATGGCTTTGGCTCCTGAATTCCTGCAACACGAAAGCTACGAGGCCGCCGCAGTGGCTCAAGGCAACGAAGTTTTGGATTTCGCAGAAAAAACAGCGCGTGAAAGCGGCGTTGAAAACATCGTGAAACACCTGTTGGTCGCCAACAAAGGCGCGCGCGAAATGGCGCAAGACTTGGTTGACTACGCCGACAACAACGGCGCAGACCTGCTGGTACTCGGCACACACGGCCGCACCGGCCTGATGCACCTGCTGATGGGCAGCTTCGCCGAAACCGTAATGCGTCAAAGCCACCTGCCTCTGCTGATTATCCGCAGCAAAGCCGAAGAAGCATAATCAAGCATTTATTTAAAATAGCGAAGGCCGTCTGAATATTTTTCAGACGGCCTTTTTTCATTTCACATTACAGCTTCAACTTTTATTTCGCCATTTCTTTGAACACTTCGTGTGCCACAGCAATGGTTTCGTCAATCAGCTCAGGCGTATGCGCGGCGGAAACAAAACCGGCTTCATAAGCTGACGGGCAGAATGCGACGTTGCGGTCGAGCATACCGTGGAAGAAATGTTTGAAACCATCGATATTGGAACGCGCCATGTCGGCATAGTTTTGCGGCGTATGGCTGGCAAAATACAAACCAAACATACCGCCCACGCTGTCCGCCGTAAATTCAACGCCATGTGCTTTAGCCGCATCGGCAATACCGTTAGCGAGGCGTTGGGTCAGGGCAGTCAGGTTTTCATAGAAGCCTTCGCGCTGAATGATTTCCAGCGTTTTCAAACCGGCGGCAACCGCAATCGGATTGCCGGACAATGTACCTGCCTGATACACGCCGCCCAACGGCGAAATACATTCCATAATGTCTTTACGGCCGCCAAACGCCGCCAAAGGCATACCGCCGCCGATCACTTTGCCCATGGTGGTCAAATCAGGTTTGATGCCGTGCAAAGATTGCGCGCCGCCCAACGCCACGCGGAAACCGGTCATCACTTCGTCGTAAATCAACACGGCACCGTGTTTTTCAGTCAATTCGCGCAAGGCTTTGACAAAGGCTTCAGACGGCCTAACCAGATTCATATTGCCGACAAAAGGCTCCAAAATCACACAGGCAATGTCATTGCCGCTTTGGGCAAAGGCTTCTTCCAGTTGGGCGATATTGTTGTACTCGAGTACCAAAGTATGTTTGGTAAAGTCAGCAGGCACACCGGCGGAAGAAGGATTGCCAAACGTCAGCAGACCGCTGCCTGCTTTAACCAACAGGCTGTCGGAATGGCCGTGGTAGCAGCCTTCAAATTTGATGATTTTGTCGCGGCCGGTAAAACCGCGTGCCAGACGAATGGCGGTCATCGTTGCTTCCGTACCGGAGCTGACAAGGCGCAACTGCTCGACAGACGGCATGATTTTGGCGATTTCTTCGGCAATGACAATTTCGCCTTCAGTCGGCGCACCAAACGACAAACCGCCCAATGCTGCTTCACGCACGGCTTCAATGACTTCAGGATGGGCATGGCCGACAATCGCAGGGCCCCAAGAGCCTACATAGTCGGTATAACGCGTACCGTTTTCGTCCCAAACATACGCGCCTTCTGCCTTTTTGATAAAGCGCGGTACGCCGCCAACGCTGCCGAATGCGCGCACGGGAGAGTTCACGCCGCCGGGAATAATGGCTTTGGCGCGGTTGAACAAGCTTTCATTACGGTTCATGGTAAATTCTTTCGTAAGAGGTCGTCTGAAAATTAAATCGATGCCATTTTAACACCAAATCCTTTTCAGACGGCCCAAGCTTCAAAATAAGAATCGGGCGCAAAATCAAAATTATTCTTTAAAAACAAACACTCTATCCACATTTTTCCTGCTTGTGCTATAATCCGCGACCTATTGAAACAATAAAAGAAAAGCATCATGTTACGCGGATTCATACTCAGCCTCGCCCTTTTGGCGTCCTCCCTCGTCCATGCACAACGCAGCCTGCCTGACGATATGGACGTGGCCGTTTTAAAAACTGTCGATTTGCCTTATCTGAAAGTCAGCAAAGGCGGTTTTTCTTGGACGCGCCTGCTGACCTTGGGCATTGTGGACGGCAACGCGGCCAAACTGCAAATCACGCGCTTTACCAAAATCCACGATGAAAACGACCGTTTCATCCCTATGGGCCGCCTGCTGAATCAAACCGGCAAAGCCGTTGCATTCAAATACAACGAAGAAAGCCGCCTCGTCCGCGAAATCTGGATTCTGACCGACGCCGAAGCCGACAGGTTCATCGAACACGCTAAAAAGCAGAAAAAGGCGGAAGAATAATTTTTCAGACGGCCCGAGTATTTCACAGGCCGTCTGAACCCTTTTACAACAAGCAAATCAATCAAAACAAACCATGAAAAAAGTATTTATCCGCACCTTCGGGTGCCAAATGAACGAGTACGACAGCGAAAAAATGCTGTCCGTCCTCGCCGAAGAACACGGCGGCATCGAACAGGTTACCCAACCTGACGACGCCGACATCATCTTGTTCAACACCTGCTCCGTGCGTGAAAAAGCGCAAGAGAAAGTCTTCTCCGACTTGGGCCGCGTACGCCCGCTCAAAGAAAAAAATCCCGACCTCATCATCGGCGTTGCCGGCTGCGTTGCCTCTCAAGAAGGCGAAAACATCGTCAAACGCGCTCCGTATGTGGACGTGGTTTTCGGTCCGCAAACGCTGCACCGCCTGCCCAAACTCATCGTCGACAAAGAAACCACCGGCCTCTCACAAATCGATATTTCCTTTCCCGAAATCGAAAAATTCGACCACCTGCCGCCTGCGCGCGTAGAAGGCGGTTCGGCGTTCATTTCCATTATGGAAGGCTGTTCCAAATACTGCTCTTACTGCGTCGTCCCTTACACCCGCGGCGAAGAGTTCTCCCGCCCGCTCAACGACGTATTGACCGAGATTGCCGGCTTGGCGCAACAAGGCGTTAAAGAAATCAACCTCTTAGGCCAAAACGTCAACGCCTATCGCGGCGAAATGGAAAACGGCGAAATCTGCGACTTTGCCACTTTGTTGCGCATCGTCCATGAAATCCCCGGCATCGAACGCCTGCGCTTTACCACCAGCCATCCGCGCGAATTTACCGACGCAATTATCGAGTGCTACCGCGACCTGCCGAAGCTGGTTTCCCACCTGCACCTGCCGATTCAAAGCGGTTCCGACCGCGTATTGAGCGCGATGAAACGCGGCTACACCGCCTTAGAATACAAATCCATCATCCGCAAACTGCGTGCCATCCGTCCTGATTTGTGCCTCAGCTCCGACTTTATCGTCGGCTTCCCGGGTGAGACCGAGCGTGAGTTCGAGCAAACCTTGAAACTGGTCAAAGACATCGCCTTCGACTTGAGCTTCGTCTTTATTTACAGTCCGCGCCCTGGCACGCCTGCCGCCAACTTGCACGACGACACGCCGCACGAAGAAAAAGTGCGCCGCCTCGAAGCTTTGAACGAAGTTATTGAAGCCGAAACCGCGCGCATCAATCAAACCATGATCGGCACAGTTCAACGCTGCTTGGTTGAAGGTATCTCCAAAAAAGACCCTGACCAACTGCAAGCCCGTACCGCCAACAACCGCGTGGTCAACTTTACCGGCACACCCGACATGATCAACCAAATGATCGATTTGGAAATCACCGAAGCCTACACTTTCTCCCTGAAAGGCAAACCGGTATAAGCACACACAAACAAAGGCCGTCTGAAACTGTTCAGACGGCCTTTATCTTGGTTCGGCTCAGTATCATCTGATTCATGTATTTTTATTACCCGAACAAAAGGCTTTTCAGTATAATACCGCCCGAAAATTCCCTTATCTGTTGAGAAGTTAAGGCCAAAATCCGAGCTTCCGGCAGTTAAACCCGCTGATGCCGTCCTTAAACGGCTTTCCCCAAAGGAATATCTCGAATGAGTTCTTTAAATCAAAGCGTTTTGGAAAAATTATTCAGCCTCAACGCCAATCAGACCAACGTGCGCACGGAAATTATGGCCGGTGTGACAACCTTCCTCGCCATGTGCTACATCATCATTGTCAATCCCCTGATTTTGGGCGAAACCGGCATGGATATGGGCGCAGTATTTGTGGCCACCTGTATCGCCTCCGCCATCGGCTGTTTCGTAATGGGCTTTGTCGGCAACTACCCGATCGCCCTTGCTCCGGGCATGGGTCTGAACGCCTACTTTACCTTTGCCGTCGTCAAAGGCATGGGCGTGGACTGGCGTGTGGCTTTGGGTGCCGTCTTTATCTCCGGCATTATTTTCATCCTGTTCAGCTTCTTTAAAGTGCGCGAAATGCTGGTCAACGCCCTGCCTATGGGCTTGAAAATGTCGATTGCCGCAGGTATCGGCCTCTTCTTGGCATTGATTGCGCTCAAAGGAGCAGGCGTGATTGTAGCCAATCCTGCCACATTAGTCGGCTTGGGCGACATCCACCAGCCTACCGCCCTGCTGGCAATGGCAGGCTTTGTCATGGTGGTTGCACTTGGCCACTTCCGCGTTAAAGGCTCCATCATCATTACCATTCTGACGCTGACTGCCATCTCCACCATCTTGGGCTTGAGCGAGTTCAAAGGCGTGGTCGGCGAAATTCCGAGCATTGTGCCAACCTTCATGCAGATGGACTTCAAAGGCTTGTTCACCGTCAGCATGGTCAGCGTGATTTTTGTATTCTTCCTGGTTGACCTGTTTGACTCTACCGGCACATTGGTCGGTGTTTCCCACCGCGCAGGCCTGTTGCAAGACGGCAAACTGCCGCGTTTGAAACGCGCCCTGCTTGCCGACTCAACCGCCATTATCGCAGGCGCCGCCTTGGGTACTTCTTCTACTACTCCTTACGTTGAAAGCGCGGCAGGCGTTTCTGCCGGCGGCCGTACCGGCCTGACTGCCGTTACCGTCGGCGTACTGATGCTGGCCTGTCTGATTTTCTCCCCGCTGGTTCAAAGTATCCCTGCATTCGCCACTGCACCCGCCCTGCTCTATGTAGGCGCGCAAATGTTGCGCAGCGCGCGCGAAATCGATTGGGACGACATGACCGAAGCCGCACCGGCATTCCTGACCATCGTATTCATGCCGTTTACCTACTCGATTGCCGACGGTATTGCGTTCGGCTTTATCAGCTACGCACTCATCAAACTCTTGTGCAACCGCACTCAAGACGTACCGCCTATGGTATGGATTGTCGCCGTGTTGTGGGCATTGAAATTCTGGTTCTTAGGTTAAACCACTTAAAAGAACAGGCCGTCTGAAAAGTTTTCAGACGGCCTGTTTTATTTTACCCAGCGTTTAAAGCTGTCGGTAAAAGATTATTTTTTCGCTTTTTTAGCAGCTGGTTTAGCGGCAGCTTTCGCGCCTTTGTCCAATGCGCAGAAGCGGGTAACGATTTGATCAACTACTTCTTGTTTGCCGTTTACTTCGGTAGTGCCGCGAATAGTCAGCATGTTGCCGTCAACTTTGTCTACGTTGGCTGCAGTGGCTGCTTCAGCAACCCAAGCGACATTGCCGCCCCAGAATGCGTTTACATCTTTGCTGCTGTCAGTGATACGGAACAGGTTTTCAGTTAATTGACCTTTGTATTTTACTTGTGCAGCAACAACTTCGTTGCCTTTGAAGCCGTACATTACGCTCAGCGGCTCTTTGCCGTCTTTACCGCATTTGTAGTGAACTTCTTTAGTACCGTCGATAGAGTCTACTTTCAAAGTATTAGGTACTGGAGCTTGAGCTTGTTGAGCCTGAGCTTGAGTTTGTTGTTGCGCAGTAGGCGCAGCTTTAGTTTCAGGTTTAGCTTTAGAACCGCTGCTACATGCAGTCAGGGCAACAGCCGCCAAAACAGCAGGAACGATTAATTTAACATTCATATTCATAATTGACTCCCCAATGGTTTCAATAAAAAACCGGCAAATGCCGGCTGACATTTACACATTAACAGAGATATTCCGTCTTGTCTTTATTTCAGACGGCATTTTTTAAGAAAAGTTCAAATAAATATTTTTATAATATAAAATCAAATAATTATAAATATGAAATCATGTAAATTCAGGTTTGGGAATTTTTAAGATGAATACTGTTGTCAATAAATTGGGTTTTGACAATGGTAAAATGAGATTGAAAAGCGCATATAGACAACAAAAACCTGAGCAATTTATTTTACAAGCTTCTGCCTCTGGATTTGCTGAGCGTTTCAGACGGCCATAAAACATACACAGCAAATACAATAAAAAAACGCAATCTGAAACAGATTGCGTTTTTTTGAAAACTGGCACGCCCACGGGGAATCGAACCCCGGTTACCGCCGTGAAAGGGCGATGTCCTAACCGCTAGACGATGGGCGCGGATAAATTTTGTGGCGCACCCGGAGCGATTCGAACGCCCGACCCTCTGGTTCGTAGCCAGATACTCTATCCAACTGAGCTACGGGTGCATCAAGAAAGATTTGAATTATAAAGAGAGGGCTATTTACTGTCAAGCGTTTTATTTGGAAAACTTGCGGACAGCGTGTAAAATGCGCATTTGCTATTGAATTTACAGAGAATAAAATGTCAGATTTTGCACGCTGGCCGCTCTTATCCGAAGCATTTTCCCGTTTGGGACGGCCTGTGGTCGTGGTGGATTTGGAGACGACCGGTGGAAATTTCTATCAAGACAGGATAACGGAAGTCGCCCTTATTCGTTTTGAGCAAGGACGCGCCACACATTACGAACAATTGGTCAATCCTTGCCGCAGCATACCCGAATTTGTTGCCAGACTGACCGGAATTCATGATGAAACGGTGAAAAACGCGCCTGTCTTTGCCGATATTGCAGCCGATTTGTTGCCGCTATTGCAAGGGGCTGTAGTTGTTGCGCACAACAGCCGCTTTGACTACACCTTCCTGCGCCACGAGTTTGCCCGTATCCATACTGACTTTGCCGCACCCTCGCTCTGTACGGTTCAACTGTCGCGCCGTCTCTATCCTGAGTTTTACAAACACAGCCTCGACAGCATTATCGAACGCACCGGCATTCAGACGGCCAACCGCCACCGCGCCATGACCGATGTTGCCGCATTGTGTGATTATCTCGAATTAAGTCTGGCAGAAAAAAATCATCAACAATGGGACGAACACGTCCGTGTATTGATGAATCCGAAAATGTTGCCCACTTGGCTGCCTGATTCGCTTGCCCAACAGCTCTATGCCCTGCCCGACAGTTACGGCGTATTGGTTTGGTTTGACCATTTCGGCAAAGCCCAAGCCATTGAAGCACACGAACGCGCATACAGCGAAACCGCTACCCTGCTGCACAGCAAAAAACTGCCGCCGCATATCAAAGCCGCAGCCTCCATCCGTTTTATTCCGGCAGTCGGACAGCTCCATACATTATGGCTCAAAGCACAGACCATGCAGGAATACCAACTGATGCCGTCTGAAAAGTCCACATCGTTTTCTACCGTCCGCTTTATCGCTGACGAACATGGCAGCCTTCAAGCACGCATCGTCTTGTTAAACAGCGGCACCAGAAACTGGCGCCCTTACGGTTTGTTTGCCCACAAAAAAGCAGCCAAACGCGCTTTGACGCAATGGTCGCAAGAACACAGGCTCTGCCCGGATTCACTCAACATTTTGCCGACCAGCTACGCAAAGGGCGAACCCTGCCCAGTTGAGGCCGTCGGAAAATGCAACGGCAACTGTCGCCAGCCAAACGGCATCAAACATCAAAACCAACGCATTACCGAGCTTGCCGCCCTACTCCCTGTAACCGATTGGGGTAAAGCGCACGAAATTGAAATTACCGAAACCGATCCCCTGACCGGAAACAGCATTACCCTGCTTTGCGCCGGCGGCGCGTTGGCATTGCCTGATGGAAGCTGGTATTTCGACAGCAGCCTGCCTCTCGTGATTAAAAACAAATTCAGGCAAGACAAAGAAAATATCCGTTTGATTGCTTAAAACAAGGCCGTCTGAAAACCAAATTTTCAGACGGCCTGATGTGGATAACTTTCCGCTTTATTCTCAAAACAAAAAACTGTCTAAATTTTAATCAGAACTTATTTTTATAATAACAATCAAATACTAAACCAATTTATACACAAGCTGTTCACACAATTTTCAATGAAAGCTGTGTATACCCAGCCCAACGAGTGAACCATGAACAACCCTGAAATCATCTTCTTTGACATCGACGACACCCTCTACCGCAAATACACGGACACCCTGCGTCCTTCGGTTACCCAAGCCATGCGCGCATTGAAAGCCAAAGGCATTTTGACTGCCATTGCCACCGGCCGTCCGGAAGCCGCTATTCCTGCCAAAGTCAAAGCCTTGATTCAAGAATGCGGTATCGATATGCTCGTTACCATCAACGGCCAATATATTTCCTTTCGCGGCGAACCCCTGCAAAGTTACCCTTTGGATATTGCCGACATCGAAACCGCCATCAACCTGCTTGAACAACATAAAATAGACTACGCATTCGTCAACAACCAAGAAATTGCCGTCTCCTCCAACTCGCCGCGCGTTGTCGAAGGCTTATCGCATATCCTACCCAACTTCCTGACTGACAAAGAATATTTCCGCAAACAACCTGTTTATCAAATGTTGGTCTTTGTGGATAAGGAAGAAGAAAAAATCCTGCAACCGCTGACCCGGCAACACGGCTTCAAAACCGTCCGCTGGCATGAATATGCTGTAGACCTGCTGCGCAAAGAAGGTTCAAAAGCACGCGGCATCGCCCACGCAGTGGAAAAACTGGGGATTGATATGAGCAAAGTGATGGCATTCGGCGACAGCTTCAACGACTTGGAAATGCTGTCAACCGTCGGCTTTGGCGTTGCCATGGGCAATGGCGAAGAAGCTGCCAAAGCCGCCGCACAATTCGTCTGTCCAAGTGTCGATGAAGACGGTGTCTTGCGCGGCTTGCAAGAATTAGGCGTCATTTAAACCATCAAATCAAAAAGCCGTCTGAACATTTTTTCAGACGGCCTTGTTCTATCTATAAACTTTCTGCTTACTTCGGCAATACCAAAAAGCTAATCAGCAATTCTTTAAATACGAATCCAAACACACCCAAGCCCAAAACCAAGAAGAGCATGGCAATGCCGAATTTGCCGGCTTTGGATTCTTTACCTAAGTTCCAAACGATAAAGCCCAAAAAGATAATCAGGCCGCTCAGTAGGATTTTCATTGCCCATGAGGCGAATTCTGCTTCAGTCATATTCTTTCCTTGTATGCTTCAGATGTGTGTTCATAAACTTCAGACGGCCTTATCGCAACAGGCCGTCTGAAATATCTTTTTTGAACTTATTTGTTCAAGACTTGCTTCAAATCTTCAATCAAATCGTCAACGTATTCCAAGCCGATAGACAGGCGCACCAATCCCGGGCGGATATTGGCGGCAAGTTTTTCTTCAGGCTGCATACGGCCGTGGGTTGTTGTCCACGGGTGGGTGATGGTTGAGCGCACGTCGCCGAGGTTGGCCGTACGGGAAAAGAGTTCTACGCCGTCCACGATTTTCCATGCGGCTTCCTGATCGGCGACTTCAAAACCGATGACGATGCCGCCGCCGTTTTGCTGTTTGCGGATCAGTTCGGCTTGCGGATGGTCGGGCAAACCGGTGTAGTACACGGCTTGGACTTGCGGCTGTTGTTGCAGCCATTGGGCGATTTTTAACGCATTATCAAACTGTTTTTCCATACGCAGCGACAGGGTTTCCACGCCGCTCAACAGCTGCCATGCGTTAAACGGAGACATCGCCAAACCGCAAGAGTTGCAATACATGGCAACTTGCGTCATCAATTCTTCCGAACCTGCCAACACGCCGCCCATCACGCGGCCGTGACCGTCAATCGCTTTGGTTGCAGAAGACACGGAAATATCCGCACCATGTTTCAAAGGCTGCGAACCAACGGGCGACAAGAGGCTGTTGTCCACCACCAAAAGCGCGCCGATGCTGTGTGCCAGTTCGGCCAAAGCTTCCAAGTCGGCAACTTCGCCCAATGGATTGGACGGCGTTTCCAAGAAAAACAGTTTGGTATTGGGCTTGATTGCCGCTTTCCATTCATCTACATTAACCGGCGATACATGGCTGACCTCGATACCGAACTTAGTTACGATATTATTGATAAAACCGACAGTCGTACCAAACAGGCTGCGGCTGGAAATAACATGATCACCGGCTTTCAAGAAGGTAAAAAACGCTGCTTGAATCGCGGACATACCGGTCGAAGTGGCCACTGCGCGCTCTGCGCCCTCCAATGCGGCAATGCGTTTTTCAAAGGCGGCAGTAGTCGGATTGGCCGTACGGGTATAAGTAAAACCTTTGATTTTTTTAGAAAACAAATCAGCCGCATGTTGGGCGTTTTCCCACATGAAGCTGCTGGTCAAAAACAGAGCCTGATTGTGTTCATAATATTCGGTTTGCTCTTTGCCACTGCGGATGGCAAGCGTTTGAGGATGAAGTTTTTTGCTCATTTTTTTCAATCTACCGTATGTTTCGATGGGCGCAGTAAACAATACGCCTGTTTAATTTGTTAACATTTTGCGCTTATTCCTGTCATCTTTCAAGCAGGAGGCCGTCTGAACGGTTATTGATAAACCTGTCCGCCGTGCTTCAGCCAACCGTCTTCATGACGGCCTGCCGGGTCATGATGCGTCCAATGGATAACGCCGCCCTGCTCCGACCATTCATATTCGCCGTAAAACGCTACTTTATCACCTTTTTTCAAGCCTTTGATTTTGTCGGCCAAATCGATATTATGCGCCACCAAAAGCGTTTGACCGCTGGAAAGCTTCAAGATAAAGCGTTGATGGCGCGTGCCTTTGTTGTCATCCGGCAGGGTTTTCCATACCGTGCCCTCGCCCTCAACCTGAATATCGCTTTGCTCGTTTTCAAACGCCTGTTTCAAAACCGCTTCGGCTGATTCTTTGCCCGAACCGATTTGCTGCTGAGCCGTATCGGCATTCTTTTTGCCCGCATTATTTTGTTTTTGAACAGCTTCTATTTTCTGCTGATTCTGCGATTGTACCGGCTGCTTGTTTTGCATTTTGTTATAGGCAAATACGGCAACCAAAGCAATCAGCAATACAATGATTTTATTTTTATTCATAACAATCTCAAAAAAAATGCCCGATTCTGCATCGGGCATATCAACTATTTAGAAAGGATATTTATCACGAAAACGTGAGCCGCTATTATACACGCTTCGTAAAATTTTAAGGAAAATTTACGCCAAAGGCCGTCTGAAACTTTTCAGACAGCCTGGATACTCAACGGCGGTATTTCATTTCAGTCTTCATATCGTCCAAAATACGTTTGACGTTGTGTTCCAACACATCCTCCACCAAGCCCGGCGCCTGCTCGTTCAGCATTTGCTGCAACTGGTAAGTGAACAAGGCCATTTGTTTTTGCACGGCAATCCGAATCATGCCGTTGACCGCATCGGCCACATGGGGACGCAAACGCTTAATCAGACGCTCGGTCAACTCTTTTTCAGAAACGCAGAATACCTCCCGACGGCCGATCGCTTGTGGGTTCAATACATTGATATAGACATTGATGGCCGGTTCTTGTTCAAGGCCGTCTGAAACCGCCTCTTCAGTCGCTTCCGCATCATCATTTTCAGGTTTTTCAGTTTCTTCCACTTCAGGCACATCAAAATCTACCGCACCTGATTTCGGATTCAGTCTGACGGTACGCGTTGATTCGATATGACGCTCTGAAGCCGCGGCCTGCAATGCCGATTGCGCACTCAACCAGTTATCCTGCAAAACCACCATCGCATCGGTTTCCACTGCTTCGCCCTCGTCGGCAAGGGCAGTATTGTGTTCCAGCTGCCAACGGTACAAATATTCTTCCAATACTTTTTCACGATTGTCAGCATCCAGTTTATATTCTTTTTTAGGCGCGGTTTTGGGCGCAGCTTCGACAGCGTCGTCCGATTTTTTAACCAATGGCGCATGAGTCGGCGCGGTATTAAATTGTCGTGCCTGACGCAATCTTTCCAGGCGTTTTTCCCAATTCAGGTCTTCTTCCTCGAGGGCTGTGGGGTCAAGACGGTTGTTTTCCATAATAATCTCGTTTTTTCATTTTTATTGTGAACCGCATTCAAACCTAAAATCACTTGAAATACGGCCTATGGTTGGACATATCCGGCAAGCCGGCGCAAGCGTCACATTTTAATATTAATTCGCTATATAATCACTATTTTATTTAATACCCAAGGATACATCATGAGCAGCATCGAACAACGCCTCGAATATCTGGAAGAGGCAAACGACGTTTTGCGTATGCAAAACCACGTCCTCGCTACCGCACTCAAAGGCCTTATCCGCTCCCTGCCCTCCGACATGGCCAACGATGCCGTAGAATCCATCCAGCTTGCCTTTGAAGACGCGTTGGCGGAATTAAGCTATGAAGACAGTCCGCACACCGACCTCTTCCATGACGTAACCTACGCATTTTTCCGAGAAAAAGACCACTAATTTCAGCTAGTTTGTTCACAAAATTATGCTAAACTAAGATTTTATCCGTTAACATTTTATTAAGAAAGCACATATCATGAACATGAAAAAATGGCTGGCCACTGCCCTCGCTTGTTCCGCCCTTGCCCTGACTGCCTGCGGCGGTCAAAGCAACAATGCCTCTGCTCCTGCCGATAAAGTGTACCGTGTCGGCTCTAACGCCGAGTTTGCCCCATTTGAATCTTTGGATTCTGCAGGCAAAGTGGAAGGTTTTGACGTTGACTTGATGAATGCCATGGCTAAAGCCGGCAACTTTAAAGTCGAATTCAAACACCAGCCATGGGAAAGCCTCTTCCCTTCTCTGAACAACGGCGACGTGGACATCGTTATGTCCGGCGTAACCATCACTGACGACCGCAAACAAAGCATGCTCTTCAGCGATCCATACTTTGAAATCACCCAAGTTGTCCTCGTTCCAAAAGGCAAAAAAGTGGCCTCTTCCGAAGACCTGAAAAACATGGCCAAAGTCGGCGTGGTAACCGGCTACACCGGTGACTTCTCCGTTTCCAAACTCTTGGGTAACGACAATCCGAAAATCGCCCGCTTTGAAAGCGTTCCCCTGATTATTAAAGAATTGGAAAACGGCGGCCTGGATTCCGTAGTCAGCGACAGCGCGGTTATTGCCAACTATGTGAAAAACAACCCGACCAAAGGCTTGGATTTCATCTCCCTGCCTGACTTCACCATCGAAAACTACGGTATCGCTGCACGCAAAGGCGACGAAGCAACCATCAAAATGTTGAACGATGCGCTGAAAAAAGTACGCGAAAGTGGCGAATACGACAAAATTTACGCCAAATACTTTGCTAAAGAAGGCGAAAAAACCGAAGCAGCCAAATAATCCGGTATGACTTCCTAAACTAAAGGCCGTCTGAAAAGTTTTCAGACGGCCTTTAATCTGGTTAACGCCATTAAACGCAAGCGTCCCTTATAATCCGCTTGTTTTTATCCTTCAAATGAAAGACACGCCATGATCAAACCCGTTATCCTCAGTCTCGCTGCTGCAACTGCTTTGGCCGCCTGCTCCGCTTCTGAAAAACAAGAATCTCCTAACGTCGGTATGGCCAATCCGGCTTCTGAATTCTGTGTCAAACAAGGCGGCAAATCCAAAATCAAAAAAGACAAAGACGGTGGCGAATACGGCGTGTGCCACTTGCCTGACGGTACTGTTGTCGAAGAATGGGAATATTTCCGTCAGCACAACAAATAATTGTTCAATCATATAAAAGGCCGTCTGAACCTAAGTTTCAGACAGCCTTTTTCTTTTAAACAGCGATTATTTTACTTCCAATTTGGTCACGCCGCCCATATACGGTTGCAACGCAGCAGGAACATTAATGCTGCCGTCGGCGTTTTGATGGTTTTCCAAAACCGCCACCAAAGTACGGCCGACAGCTAAGCCTGAGCCGTTCAAAGTATGCACCAAACGGTTTTTACCGTTTTCATCTTTGAAACGCGCTTTCATGCGGCGAGCTTGGAAATCTTCGCAGTTGGAGCAGCTGGAAATTTCGCGGTAAGTATTTTGCGCAGGAACCCAAACTTCCAAGTCGTAGGTTTTGGTTGCGCCAAAACCCATGTCGCCGGTACACAAAGTGATCACGCGGTATGGCAGTTCCAACGCTTTCAAAATATTTTCAGCATGGCCGACCATTTCTTCCAGCGCTTCGTATGATTTTTCCGGGTGAACGATTTGCACCATTTCCACTTTGTCGAATTGGTGTTGGCGAATCAGGCCGCGCACGTCTTTGCCGTATGCACCCGCTTCGGAACGGAAACATGGGGAATGCGCAGTCAATTTCAACGGCAAATCACTGCCGGCCACAATGCTGTCGGCAACAGTATTGGTCAGCGTCACCTCGGCGGTCGGAATCAGATATTGCGTTTTCTTACTCTCGTCGCCGCCGCGGGTAACGTGGAACAAATCTTCTGCAAATTTAGGCAGTTGGCCTGTACCTTGCAGGGTAGTATCGTCCACGATGTAGGGCGTGTAATGTTCGGTATAGCCGTGTTTCAGCGTGTGCGTATCCAGCATGAACTGAGCCAAAGCGCGATGCAGACGGGCGATTTGGCCTTTCATCACCGTAAAGCGCGCACCGGACAGTTTCGCACCGCCTTCAAAATCCAAGCCCAAAGGCTCGCCCAAATCAACATGGTCTTTGATTTCAAAATCAAATTCACGCGGCGTGCCGACTTTGCGGACTTCAACGTTTTCAGTTTCATCTTTACCTGCAGGAACACTTTCATGCGGCAGGTTCGGAATGGTCAACAACCATGCGTCCAATTCTTTCTGAACAGCATCCAAATCAGCGGCAGCCTGCTCCAAATCCACCTTGATTTGAGCAACCTGATCCATTGCAGCTTGAGCCTCTTCGTGTTTGCCTTGGCCTTTCAACGCACCGATCTGTTTGGAAATACTGTTGCGTGAAGCCTGCAACTCTTCTGTTTTCACTTGAACGGCTTTGCGTTGCTCTTCCAAAGCGTTGAAACGCACGGTATCAAACTCGTAACCGCGGGTGGCCAAACGTTCGGCAACTGCGGCGGTATTGCTGCGGAGCAATTGGATGTCTAACATTGTTTTCTCTCGTTAAGATTCAGAATGGCATTATTGTAAACCAATTTAAAGATATTTTCACAGCGACAGGCCGTCTAAAAACAAAAAACGCCCCTGCAAAAGCAGGAGCGTTTTTTAAGAATTTTGGCACGCCCACGGGGATTCGAACCCCGGTTGCCGCCGTGAAAGGGCAGTGTCCTAGGCCTCTAGACGATGGGCGCGTAACCGAAGCGCGAACTATACAGAAACCCTTTTCTTCTGTCAACGCCTTTACTGCATTTTTAAAGATGCTGCCGATTTCCGTATGTTATTTTCCCTGTATAATGCCGGTTTTAATAAAAAGGAAAACTCGCCATGTGGTTTAAGCAAATCAGTTTTTATCCGCTCAACAAAGACAAGTTGCCCGAATTGGAAGTCCTTGCCGACAAATTGGCACAATCCGAATTTGCCCATTGTCAGGGGTTGGACTGGTTTAGCGAAGGCTTTGCCACGCCGGTTTCCTTTTCGCCCGAGCTGGTTTTCCCTGCCGATTACACTTGGCGCGTTGCTCTGAAAAAAGAAGAAAAAGTCCTACCTGCCGGCGTCATCCGCGATATTTTGGATGAAAAGGTTTTGGAAATCCAAAACAACGAAGCGCGCAATGTCGGCCGCAAGGAAAAACAAGAGCTGAAAGAACAGATTACTGACGACCTGCTGCCCCGTGCCTTTACGCGCAGCAGCCGCACACAGGCGATTTTCGATACGCGCCACGGGTATCTTTTGGTCAACAATGCCGCATCTACCAAAGCGGAAAATATCCTGACCAAGCTGCGCGAAGCCTTGGGCGGTCTTAAAGCAGCCCTGCCCAACACCAAACAATCGCCCTCCTCCTTGATGACCAGCTGGCTGCTGCAAGGCCACTGCGAAGGCGGTTTTGAATTGGACAGCGATTGCGAACTCAAAGGCGTAGGCGATGTTGTTCCGGTCGTCAAAGTTTCCAAACAAGACCTGACCGCCGATGAAGTGGTACAACACGTCAAAAACGGCAAAACCGTTACCCAACTGGGCTTGGTATGGCGCGAACAAATCGCGTTCATCCTCACCCAAGACTTTACGCTCAAACGCATCCAGTATTTGGACGTGTTGCAAGAAGAAGCCGAAAGCAACGGCGACGATGCCGCCAGCCTCGCCTTTGCCTCGCAAATCCTGATGACCGAAGCCATCAGCACCATGTTGGAAGAGCTGGTTTCTTATTTGGGTGGCTGGCAAGAATAATTTTTCAGACGGCCTTTTGATTGGGAAATATCAAAGGCCGTCTGAAATATAAATAGAAGTATCAGAAAGGATGTCATGATGTTGGGCGCAGTCATTGGCGATATTGCCGGATCAAGATTCGAGTTTGACAACTACCGTCACACCGATTTTGACATTTTCAGCCCCGACAGCGACTTTACCGATGACACGATTTGCACTGTTGCCATTGCCGATTGGGTTTTACAAGGCTGCAACGATAATTTAGCCTCTATTTTGCAAGGCTGGTGTAGGGCATATCCCTGTCCGAAAGGCGCATATGGCGGCCGCTTCTCACAATGGATAGAATGGAAAGATCCAGAACCTTATAATAGCTGGGGCAACGGCTCGGCCATGCGAGTTTCTGCCGTTGGTTGGGCATTTGTCACATTGGAAGAAACCCTGCATTTTGCCGAACAATCCGCCATCGTAACGCACAACCACCCGGAAGGCATTAAAGGTGCGCAAGCCGTAGCCGCCACCATCTTTTGGGCGCGTACCGGCATGGGCAAAGCGCAAATCAAAGAAAACATTACACGGCAATTCGGCTATGACTTAAGCCAAAGTTGCGACCAAATCCGCCCGCATTATCATTTCAACGAAAGCTGTCAGGAAACCGTACCTCAAGCGATTACCGCCTTTCTTGAAAGCGATGATTTTGAACACGCCATCCGACTGGCAGTTTCCCTGGGCGGAGACAGCGATACCTTGGCGGCCATTACCGGCAGTATTGCCGAAACCTACTACGGTATCCCTACGGCCATGCGCGAACACGCTTTAGCCATATTGCCACGCCGTATTGCTGAAACCCTGCTGACTTTTGAATCCCAATATCAGGCCGTCTGAAACCGCCTGCAAAAAGGAATGAATGATGAAATACCTCGCCCTACTCCCCATCGCCTTCATGCTGGGTACGCCTGCCATTGCCGAAACCATCAATCCTTATCAAGAAAAAGGTTGCGCTTATGATGGCGATGTCGGCAAAGACGGCAAACCGTCCGGCAAAGGCACATGGAAATGCCAAGACGGTCGCAGCTATGTCGGAGCCTTTAAAGACGGTAAATTTGACGGCAAAGGCGTATATACCGTTTCCAGCAACAGCGAAACCTTTATCGAACCTTTCTCCTCCAACAGCGCCAAATTACGCAATATGACGCTGGAAGGCATGTTCAAAAAAGGCAAGGCACACGGAAACTTTACCGCCTCTCAAAACGGCACACCCGTCTTCATCATGAAATGCGAAGACGGTATGATTAAAGAAGTCAAACTGCCTAAGAAATCTGCTTCCAAAACCAAATAAACAGCCTTTCAGACGGCCTTATCCATATTTCAGGCCGTCTGAAACATCAATTAACAAGCCCGCCTAAAGGCTGTCGTGTTGATTTTAAAGAATTTCCAAACAACCCTTACCCCAGGACAACCACCATGAGCATTAAATCCGACAAATGGATACGCCGCATGGCCGAAGAACACGGCATGATTGAGCCGTTCGAGCCCAACCAAATCAAAGAGGCCAACGGCCAACGCATCATTTCCTACGGCACATCCAGCTACGGCTACGACATCCGTTGCGCCAATGAATTTAAAATCTTCACCAATATCAACAGCACCATCGTCGACCCGAAAAACTTCGACCCGAAAAACTTCGTTACAGTCGAAGACGACTGCTGCATCATTCCGCCCAACTCCTTTGCTTTGGCGCGCACAGTCGAATATTTCCGCATCCCGCGCAACGTCCTGACTGTCTGCTTAGGTAAATCCACTTACGCACGCTGCGGCATCATCGTCAACGTTACCCCGTTTGAGCCAGAGTGGGAAGGCTACGTTACGCTTGAGTTTTCCAACACCACCCCCCTGCCTGCCAAAATCTATGCCGGCGAAGGCGTGGCTCAAGTCTTGTTCTTTGAAAGCGATGAAGTCTGCGAAACTTCATACAAAGACCGCAACGGCAAATACATGGGACAAACCGGTGTTACCCTGCCTAAGACTTAATACACAAAATAAAAAAAGGCCGTCTGAAATTTCAGACGGCCTTTTATCATTTCATTTAGAAACGGCGTTTCAGCTTGCAAGCCTGCAAGATATGAACGGCAAGTTCTTCCACTGATTTATCGGTTGTATTGGTAAACGGTACACCGTGGCGTTTGAACATATTTTGCGCATCAGCAATCTCGCTGCGGCAAGTATCGATTTTGGCATAGGTCGAATTAGGACGGCGTTCCTGACGGATAGCCTGCAGACGCTCAGGCTGAATGGTCAAGCCGAACAGCTTGTCTTTATAAGGTTTGACCATACGCGGCAAATCGGTCGATTCCAAATCATCGGGAATCAATGGATAGTTTGCGGCGCGGATACCGTATTGCAGGGCCAGATAGAGACAGGTCGGCGTTTTGCCCGAACGGGACACGCCCATCAAAATCACATCCGCTTCCTGCAGGTTTTTATCGCTGACGCCGTCATCATGATTCAGTGAAAAATTGACCGCCTCCATACGCGCATCATAGCGTTGGGTATTGCCGATACTGTGGTGCCCCTGCCGGGCGGCAACTGCCTCCGTATTGAGTTCCTTTTCCAAAAGACCGAGAAAGGTTTCAAAGAAATTAATATGGAACGCATTGGCTTTCTTGATGATTTCACGGATTTCGTCATTGACCACACTGACAAAAGCAATCGGGCGCACACCGAATTTTTCAGCTGACTGGTTGACTTTGTCTACAACAGCACGCGCTTTTTCAGGCGTATCGATAAACGGATAGGTATGGCGTTTGAACTCAACATTGCCAAATTGGTTCAGCAAGGCTTCACCGATATTTTCGGCGGTCAGACCGGTTCGGTCGGAAATATAGAAGACTTGGCGTGGATCAGTCATAATGAATCCTTCAGAGGGTAACATTTCAGACGGCAATCATAGCAGTTACAGCCTTTGCAATAAAGCGACTCCCGGCAGATTACACAGGATTACAACAAATTTAAACAAATTTTAAATTAGAATAAAATTTTATTTTTCCAGATTTATTGGAATTTTATTCTAAATTTGTAAAGTAAATTTCGATTCTTAAATTTATTAACTTATTTTGTTTCCCATATTTAACAAGAAGATAACGCGTAAAAACATGAATCTGATATTCATATTTCAGAAGGTTACACGCCTGAAAAGCACAATATCACAGACGAATTTGTGATTTTTAAAAAGATAAAACACATGACAGCCATCAAACGAATGGCTACAATAAGCAGGCGGATTTGTTTCTTTTTTAACATTTTTGGATTGGATTGGACACACAAATGGCCGAAAACTACGTTATTTGGTTTGAAAACCTGCGTATGACTGACGTTGAGCGAGTGGGCGGTAAAAATGCCTCTTTAGGCGAAATGATCAGCCAACTGACTGAAAAAGGCGTGCGCGTTCCCGGCGGTTTTGCAACCACAGCCGAAGCTTATCGTGCTTTCCTGGCTCACAATGGTCTGAGCGAGCGTATTTCCGAAGCCCTGAAACAACTGGATGTTGAAGACGTTGCCGAATTGGCACGCGTGGGTAAAGAAATCCGTCAATGGATTTTGGATACTCCGTTCCCTGAGCAGCTGGATGCTGAAATCGAAACAGCTTGGAACAAAATGGTTGCCGATGCCGGCGGTGCGGACATTTCCGTTGCCGTACGTTCTTCCGCAACAGCAGAAGACTTGCCGGACGCTTCTTTCGCCGGCCAACAAGAAACCTTCCTGAACATCAACGGCTTGGATAACGTTAAAGAAGCAATGCGCCATGTATTCGCTTCCCTGTACAACGACCGTGCCATTTCTTACCGTGTCCACAAAGGCTTCGAACACGACATCGTTGCCCTTTCTGCCGGCGTACAACGCATGGTGCGCTCTGACAGCGGTGCTTCCGGTGTGATGTTTACCATCGATACCGAATCCGGTTACGACCAAGTCGTTTTCGTTACCTCTTCTTACGGCCTGGGCGAAAACGTCGTACAAGGCGCGGTAAACCCTGACGAATTCTATGTATTCAAACCTACTTTGAAAGCAGGCAAACCGGCTATCCTGCGCAAAACCATGGGTTCGAAACAAATCAAAATGATCTTTACCGACAAAGCCGAAGCCGGTAAATCTGTAACCAACGTTGATGTACCTGCAGAAGACCGTCAACGCTTCTCCATTACCGACGCCGAAGTAACTGAGTTGGCTCATTACGCGCTGACCATCGAAAAACACTACGGCCGCCCAATGGACATCGAATGGGGCCGCGACGGCTTGGATGGCAAACTCTACATCCTGCAAGCACGCCCTGAAACCGTGAAATCTCAAGAAGACGGCAGCCGCAACCTGCGCCGCTTCTCCATCAACGGCGAAAAAGTTGTATTGTGCGAAGGCCGAGCCATCGGTCAAAAAGTGGGTCAAGGTAAAGTTCGCTTGGTGAAAGATGCTTCCGAAATGGATTCCGTTGAAGCAGGTGACGTACTCGTTACCGACATGACCGACCCGGATTGGGAACCGGTAATGAAACGTGCTTCCGCCATCGTTACCAACCGTGGCGGCCGTACCTGCCACGCAGCGATTATCGCGCGTGAATTGGGTATTCCAGCTGTTGTAGGTTGTGGCGACGCTACCGATCTGCTGTCTGAAGGTCAAGAAGTTACCGTATCTTGTGCCGAAGGCGATACCGGCTTCATCTACTCCGGCTTGCTGAACGTACAAATTACCGATGTTGCTTTGGACAACATGCCTAAAGCGCCTGTAAAAGTGATGATGAACGTTGGTAATCCTGAATTGGCATTCAGCTTCGCCAACCTGCCTAGCGAAGGTATCGGCTTGGCACGTATGGAATTCATCATAAACCGTCAAATCGGTATCCATCCTAAAGCCTTGTTGGAATTCGATAAACAAGACGATGAATTGCAAGCGGAAATTACCCGCCGCATCGCCGGCTACGCTTCTCCTGTTGACTTCTATGTCGATAAAATCGCAGAAGGTGTGGCAACTTTGGCTGCTTCGGTTTATCCACGCAAAACCATCGTCCGTATGTCTGACTTCAAATCCAACGAGTACGCTAACTTGGTGGGTGGCAGCATCTACGAACCGCACGAAGAAAACCCAATGCTGGGCTTCCGTGGTGCAGCGCGTTATGTAGCCGATAACTTCAAAGACTGCTTCGCACTCGAGTGCAAAGCCTTGAAACGCGTTCGCGATGAAATGGGTTTGACCAACGTCGAAATCATGATTCCATTCGTCCGTACTTTGGGTGAAGCAGAAGCTGTGGTTAAAGCCTTGAAAGAAAACGGTTTGGAACGCGGCAAAAACGGCCTGCGCCTGATCATGATGTGCGAATTGCCAAGCAACGCTGTATTGGCAGAACAATTCCTGCAATACTTCGACGGCTTCTCCATCGGTTCTAACGACATGACCCAGCTGACCCTCGGCCTCGACCGTGACAGCGGTTTGGTATCTGATTCCTTCGACGAGCGCAACCCTGCCGTTAAAGTGATGTTGCACTTGGCAATCTCTGCTTGCCGCAAACAAAACAAATACGTCGGTATTTGCGGTCAAGGCCCGTCAGACCATCCGGACTTTGCCAAATGGCTGGTTGAAGAAGGTATCGAGAGCGTATCGCTCAACCCTGATACCGTCATTGAAACCTGGCTGTATCTGGCTAACGAATTGAACAAATAAGTTCAATAAGATAAAAATCCCCTGCCCGTTTATCCCGGCAGGGGATTTTTATTGCCTTATTCAATGCCGTCTGAAAAAACTTTCACTTTCTTTTACCTTAATAAAAAAATCCTTTATCATCAAAATGATAAAAAAATATACCGCCATATCCACAAATTTTCAATGTTAATATACTGCCTTTCTGCATTTTACCCCATGCCTTTTGAGTGAACCTTTTTTCACTCTTCCTATCTATCATACACAGCATAACGATACATTTTGAAATATCCCATGAATACAAACTTTATTTCCACCTTTCAGACGGCCTTAAAACGTCTGGCACTCATCAGCGTCATTGCCATCTTGGCAGCCTGCGCCGGCAACAATACCTCTTCCAACCGTGCCGTACCTGACGGCTACTACAAAGTCCGCCCTGGCGATACCCTGACCCAAATCGCCAAACGCTACGGACAAAATGTCAACACGCTGGTTGCCTGGAATAATCTTCCTAACTCCTCACAAATCGAAGTCGGCCAAGTATTGCGCGTCCGCCGTCATGTTGCCCCACGCAGCACTGCAACGCAGCAACGCCAAACTACTGCCGTTACCCCGATCAACCGATTGAACCTGCAATGGCCGACCGATAACGCTTCATCCTCCATTATCCAACGCTACAACGGCACAACCAGCAAAGGCATAGATATTGCAGGCACACAAGGCCAACAAATCCGTTCCGCCGCAGCCGGTACCGTTATCTACGTTGGCGAAGAAGTCCGCGGCTACGGCAAGCTGATTTTGATCAGCCACAATGACTACACCATTACCGCCTACGCCCACAACGACACACTTTTTGTACAAAAAGATCAAAAAGTCCAAGCAGGCCAAGTTATCGCCACCATGGGCAACAGCGATTCAGACAGCGTCAAACTGCATTTTGAAGTACGTCTAAACGGCAAAGCAGTCGATCCCCTGCCTTATTTGACCAGAACAAATTAATACCTCAATCAAAAGGCCGTCTGAAATAATTTTATTTCAGACGGCCTTGAGCTACTTATGAACACTATCCGTATTCATTCTTTCTATTTGAAACGAATCATTAAAATTAATCCAAATACGATTATTGCATTAATAAAACTTAATATATAAAAAATATATGCTAATTTAGCTTTTTTATCTCCCTCTTGATATGCCCAATACATTTCATTCCACACCGCCATGCTATTTCTTCGGCGATACTTATCCATATTCCTCCTAATATCCAATGTAAAATAATGATAAAAACATAGTGTTATACCATACAACACCATAAAAAAAACAGCAATCTTTAACATAAACACCTAATATTATTTAAACGAATGGACTTAGGAAAATTTAACTTAACCCTTAAGTCCTAACTACCTAAAACATCATCTCATCAACAATGTCCCATAACAAACTATAACGATGTTAGAGAAACTCAACCCCGCAAATTCTCCCAAAAGTATCATACTCACATAAATTTACAACCCATTTTAGATAAACAGAATATAACTTAAACAAACGTATTTATTTAACAACAAATACCACCTAAAGCCAAATAAGCATTTTTAAACAATTTTTAGTTATATATATCCTAATTGACCTATTCATTACAAGAATTACTGCCTGAAAAGCAGCTCAATTATTAGTCAACGCCAACAAAAATATTGCAGCCTCTTACTTTCAACAAGTATATCTACTGATATTTCATAGAACCCCGTATTTAAAAATGCTTAGCGATGAAATAGAAGCATATCAAAACTACTGCAACCGCACTCTTGTTTGCATCTGCATTTGCCAGTGCAGATGTCCATATTGATGAAAGTATTCCTTACCGTCATGCAGAAGAAATCGATACCCGTATCGTTTCCGAGTGTTTACAAATTGGCAACGTCATGTCCAAATCTTTGCAAGAAACTGCAGCCAAAAGCAATGTAACTATTGTCCGTGACGGTAAAAAACAAGGAACATACGCAGATATCTCCATCACTTCCGCCATGAGCGCAGGCGTAGCCTTTGTCGGCCATGCCAAAAGTATTACAGCCGTTGCCACTTTGTATGTTGACGGCGAAGAAGTCAATAAAAAAACCTTCACCCGCAATTCTTCCGGTGGCATGCTTGGTGTTTATAAAAGCTCTTGTGCAGTCTTAAATCGCACTTCTAAAGTCTTAGGTTCAGATATTGCCCAATGGATTGTTAACGAACAAAAAAACGCTCAAGACAAATAAAACCCCAATTTGATAAAGGCCGTCTGAAATACCGTATTTCAGACGGCCTTTATATTTTCTATTTCTCTAGAAACAAAGAAATAAATTATCCATTAATCATTGTCAAAAATAGAGAATTTTATTTCTAACGCCCTTGATTTTAGAATACCTACCCTCAATTATTAACACCATAAGAATTTTGTATATTAACAGTCAAAGGAATAACATGGCAGAAAAAAACTATTATGAAATACTGGGCGTTGCCAAAGATGCGGATGAGGCCGAAATCAAAAAAGCCTACCGAAAACTGGTGCGCAAATACCACCCCGATATCAGCAAAGAACCTGACGCAGCCGAACGTACGGTAGAAATCAACCGTGCCTACGAAACGCTTTCCGACAAAGAAAAGCGGGCCGAATACGATGAAATGTTGGCTAATCCTTATGGACGCAGCACCAGAGGCAATCCGTTTGGTCAAGGAAGCAATCCTTTTGGCAATGGATTCAATGGTGGTGGCTTCCGCTATGAACGTCATGAAGGCGAGCCGTTCGGAGCGGGAGACTTCAATTTTGAAGATCTGTTTTCATCATTCCGCCAATCCCACACTCGTTCCGAGCAACCCTTCGGCCCAATAAAAGGCGAGGATCAACATGCTGAATTGAGTATTGATATTTACGCAGCGTATGTTGGCGCAGAACGTAGCATGACTTTGAATGTGCCGACTTTAGACGAACACGGACGTGCGGTTTATCAAAATAAAACCCTCAACGTCAAAATTCCCAAAGGTATTGCAGAAGGCCAACAAATCCGTTTGGCCGGTCAAGGTTTGCCGGGATACAACGGTGGGGAAAACGGTGACTTGTACTTAAAAATCAAGTTCCACGACCAACCTGATTTATATGTCAAAAACAGGAAAGACGTATATCAAACAATAGATGTCAAACCTTGGGAAGCAGTATTGGGCGGCAAAATCATCGTCCCTACCGCTTCAGGCCGCTTACAGGTCAATCTGCCTGCCAACAGCCAAAGCGGTAAAAGCATCCGCCTTAAAGGCAAAGGTATTCCTGCAAAAGAAGCCGGAGACCTTTATCTTAATATCCGCATTAATGTTCCGCCAGTAGAGAGCGAAGCCGACCGTGCCGCATGGGAAAAATTGGCCGAACACTTTGCCGCAAAACAAGCATAAGAGAAAGGATAAATTATGATTCAGTCCTCCGATATTACCCTTACTTTTGAAGAAATCGTTGCCGCCAGCCGCTGCCGTCGCGATTGGCTGTTGGAACTTATAGCAGAAGACATCATCAGCATCGATGGTGTGCCCGAAAAAAGCACCTTCAGTGGTTTTCATCTTGCCCGCATCCGTCGCGCACAACGCTTAAGCCGTGATTTTGAGGCCGGCATTCCCGCATTGGGGCTGATTATGCGGCTGTTAGACGAGGTGGAAGAACTCAGAAAAATACAGCGTCCGCTGGTACTACTCGAAGAAGAGTAAATATCGACAAGTTGTTCGATTAAATATTGATGACAAGAAAAAGTTTTTGATGTTTATTGATATTCTATAATGAAAGACCGTCTGAAAATATTTTCAGACGGCCTTTTTATGCCTTAATTAACAACAGCGTCCGCCGTTGCTGCCGCAACGGCGTTTGCGGCAGTAGTCTTGGAATTGTAGCTCGGTCATGACCGGCGCGTTGGGATTATGTCTGCGTTGACGAGCAACGTAGTTTTCATAATCTGGGACACCGGCCATCAAGTTCGCTGTCAATTTGATGGTTTTCCACCAAGATGCGAGCTTATGCTTCACTTTGAGCCTCCGGCTGTTTACCGTCGCGGTACACTGCTGGAATTTCTTTAGCAGTTGGCCAGCCGACTTTACGGGCTTTCATGGCGGTACGGAAACCGTACACGGCGACAATCACCACAACAGACAAGAACAAAGCGGTCAGACCGGCATTGATTTGGTCGTTGAAGATGATTTGTGACATTTCGCCAATGTCTTTAGCTGGAGCAAGGACTTCGCCTGAAGCCAAGGCATCGCGGTATTTGCCTGCGTGAGCCAAGAAGCTGACGCGTGGGTCGCTGTGGAACAGTTTTTGCAAACCGGCATAGCAGGTTACAAACAAGACGCCGACAGCAGGAACCAAAGTTACCCAAACATAGCGGTCGCGTTTCATTTTCACCAATACAACAGTACACATAATCAACGCTACGCCTGCAAGCATTTGGTTGGCGATACCAAACAACGGCCAGAGCGAGTTGATACCACCCAGAGGGTCGGTTACGCCGGTATAGAGGAAGTAACCCCACAATGCCACGGCAAAGAATGTGGCAACCAAGTTGGCAGGGATAGAGTCGGTGTTACCGAATGGTTTGTAGAAGATACTGCCCAAGTCTTGAATCATGAAACGGGCAACGCGTGTACCGGCGTCAACTGCGGTCAGGATGAACAAGGCTTCAAACAGCAAGGCAAAGTGATACCAGAATGCCATCATGGCTTCGCCCGGAATCAGACGGCTCATGATGTGTGCCATACCGACTGCGAGGGTTGGCGCACCGCCTGCACGAGACAGAATGGTGTTTTCGCCCACTTCTTTAGCAGTGTGCAACAGGGTTGCGGCATCAACAGAGAAATTCAGTTTAGTGGTGATGACTTCGGCAGCTGTGTTGGCATCTGTACCAATCAGCGCGGCCGGGCTGTTCATCGCGAAGTACACGCCTGGTTCAAGCGAAGCGGCGGCAGCCAGAGCCATAATGGCCACAAAGCTTTCCATAATCATGCCACCGTAACCGATCATGCGGACGTGGGTTTCGTTTTCCAGCATTTTTGGTGTGGTACCTGAAGAAATCAGCGCATGGAAGCCTGAAACTGCACCACAAGCAATGGTAATGAACAAGAATGGGAACAATGCACCGGAGAATACCGGGCCTGAACCATCAATAAAGTGGGTAACTGCAGGCATTTGCAGAGTCGGGTTAACAATAACGATACCCAAAGCCAAAGCTGCAATCGTACCAATTTTCAGGAAGGTAGACAGATAGTCGCGCGGAGTCAGCAAGAGCCAAACCGGCAATACGGAAGCCACGAAACCGTAAATCATAATCGCCCAAGTCAGCTGAATGCCGTCAAGGTCAAACCAGTGACCAAAGGAGCTATTGGCAACATCTTCACCATAAATCACAGCCAACATCAGCAAAATAAAGCCGACGATGGAAATCTCGCCAATTTTGCCCGGACGGATATAACGGGTGTAGATACCCATAAACAGGGCAATCGGCATAGTCGCTGCGATGGTGAACGTACCCCAAGGGCTGTGAACCAACGCTTTCACAACGATCAGCGCCAACACCGCCATGATGATGACCATAATCATCAAAATACCGATGGATGCAATCACGCCGGGGACGGTACCAAGTTCTTGTTTCACGATATCGCCCAAAGACTTACCGTCACGACGCATAGAAACAAACAGTACCATCATGTCCTGTACGGCGCCGGCAAATACCACGCCGAAGATAATCCACAAAGTACCGGGCAGATAACCCATTTGCGCTGCCAATACAGGACCAACCAGAGGGCCTGCGCCGGCAATAGCGGCAAAGTGGTGGCCGAACAGTACGCCTTTATGTGTGGGTACATAGTCCAAGCCGTCATTGTGGCGTTCTGCCGGAGTCAGACGGTTAGGATCAAGCTGCATCACACGATTGGCAATGTAAAGACTGTAAAAACGGTAGGCAATGCAGTATACCGAAATGGCGGCTGTAACCATCCAAATCGCACTGACTTGCTCGCCACGGCTGAGAGCTAAAGTAGTAAAGGAGGCCAAGCCTACCAAAACCACGATGCCCCAGATCAAAAATGATTTGAGCGATTTCATTGATTTATCCTTAAAACGTGATGCACAAAGGCTTGCTTTAGCGAAAAACTGCCTTAATGCGCTTCAGAAAGACCAATCATTATAGTCTTCATGATTTAATGAGTAAAATGTCATTTCAACCCAAATTCGACTGAAAACAAAATGATTAGTTCGTTCGTAAGGTTAACACAAACAGACAATACACCCTTTAGTTTTTACTTTAAAACTAAAAATTTCTTAGCATATCGCAAATGAAAGGCCGTCTGAAAACCCAAATCTTCAGTTTTCAGACGGCCTGACAAACGGGCAATGCTATAATCCGACATTCCCATTTCTCTATATTGCCATACCATGCAAAACAACGATTCCGAAACCATGCGCCTCTCCAAACGCATGGCGCAATTAGGCTTATGCTCGCGCCGCGAGGCAGACAGCTACATCGAGCAAGGCTGGGTCAAAGTCAACGGCCAAACTGCCGTACTCGGTCAAAAAGTTACTGAGCGCGACCGCATCGACCTCAACAAACAAGCCCATGAAAAACAAGCCGCGCGCGTAACCATCCTGCTGAACAAACCTGTCGGCTACGTCAGCGCGCAGGCAGAAAAAGGCTATAAATCCGCCGCCGAACTCATTACCGCCGAAAACCATTGGGAAGGCGACGACAGCCGTATCCCTTTCAGCGAAAAACACAAATTCGGCTTGGCCCCTGCCGGCCGCCTGGATATCGATTCTGTCGGATTGTTGGTACTCACTCAGGACGGTCGCATTGCCAAACAACTGATTGGCGAAAACAGCAGCAGCGAAAAAGAATACCTCGTCCGCGTCCGTGGCAAACTGGACGACAAAGGCCTTGCCCTGCTCAACCACGGCTTGAGTTTGGACGGAGAAAAATTGCGCCCCGCCAAAGTCGAATGGCAAAACGAAGACCAGCTGCGCTTTATTTTGCGACAAGGCAAAAAACGCCAAATCCGCCGCATGTGCGAACTGGTCGGCCTGCGCGTCGTCGGTTTGAAACGCATCCGTATGGGCAAGGTTAAACTCGGCAGATTGCCGCCAGGCAAATGGCGTTATTTACGCGCTGACGAATCGTTTTAATTGCAGATAACAAAAAGGCCGTCTGAAAACACATTTCAGACGGCCTGATCTTTTATTACTGCTTACTCGATATAAGTAAACTTCGCACGTTTAATATTGCAGAGGATTTCGTACGGAATCATACCGGCAACTTCAGAAACTTCATTGATATTAATCACATCGCCCCAAAGCTCGACTTCCGCGCCCAAGCCCTCTTTCGAGGCTTCCAGCTCAACCGTAATCATATCCATAGATACCCTGCCGATAATACGGCTGCGTTTGCCATCCACCGCCACAGGGGAATTAGTGGAAGCGCGACGCGGATAACCGTCGGCATAGCCGCAGGCAATCAAACCGACACGGGTAGATTTGCTGGTGTAGAACGTTGCGCCGTAACCAATCGGAGAATGCGGCTGCAACACACGCTCGCCGAAAACGCGGGAAGTCAGGCGCATAACCGGTTTCAAACGCTCATCCACGCCACCGAAAGGCGAAATACCATATAAGGCCAGACCGGCACGGCCCCAATCGCGGCGTGCTTCAGGCACGTTCAAAATCGCAGCGGAATTGGCCAAGCTCTCTTCACCTTCCAAACCCTCACACGCCAAATCAAACGCTTCAAGCTGCATTTCGGTCATGCCGTTTTCCGGCTCGTCCGCACAGGCAAAATGGCTGAATTTCACAATGTTTTCAACCGATTCGGATTGTTTCAATGCAGTATAGGCCGCAGCATAGTTATGCGGAAAGAAACCGGCACGGTGCATACCTGAGTCCATTTTCAGCCATACGGTCGTCGGACGTTGCCACTCATGATGCACAAACGCCTCCAGCTGCCATTGGCTGCCGATTGCCGGCCACAAATCATAACGGTCAACATCCGCATACTCCGCAGCCTCAAACACGCCTTCCAACAAAACAATCGGATTTTTAATACCGCTTTGACGCAACTCCACGCCTTCATCTACCGTTGCCACTGCAAAGCCGTCGGCAATATCCGCCAACGCGTGTGCACATCTGACCGCACCATGCCCGTAAGCATCGGCCTTAATCACAGCCAACAATTTATTGCCGTGCAACTCTTTGAGAAAACGATAATTTTGACGTAAATTATCCAAACGGATTTGCGCATTGAGCGGACGCATAATGTATTCCTCTTATCGGCATTCCGTTTCAGACGGCCTGCCCTATTACTTTGAAGTAAATATTATAGGTCAAAAACTACACAGGATTCCATGAAATACACAAGATTAATCTATTCATAATTTAGGCTTCATGCGCGCCTTCAGGCATTTATGCTTCTTCTCAGCCTATTTTAAGGTTATGATTCAATCCAAATGAAAACGACAGACATCAAGGCCATGAAAGAACTCGACAAAACCGACTTAAAAATTCTCAAGCTCCTACAACAAAACGCACGTATCCCCATGACCGAATTGGCTGAAAAAGTCGGCCTCTCCACCACGCCGGTAACCGAACGCGTCCGCCGCTTGGAACGCGACAACCTTATTACCGGCTATCATGCCCATCTGAATCCCCATGCTTTAGGTCAAAGCCTCTTGGTTTTTGTCGAGCTAAAACTGCGCTCCAAATCCGGCAATATTTTTGAAGACTTCAAACGCGAAGTGCTGAAGATTCCGCAAATTCTAGAATGCCACTTGGTCTCCGGCGAGTACGACTACCTCATCAAAGTCCGCCTGCCCAATATGTCCGCCTATCGCGATATGCTCGGCAATATCCTGCTGCAACTGCCGGCTGCGTCCGAAAGCCGCAGCTATGTTGTTATGGAAGAAGTCAAAGAAGAAGTGGTATTAGACATCTAATTCTATTCAACCAACAAAGGCCGTCTGAAAGATTACAACATTCAGACGGCCTTTATTTTAGATAGGCAAAAAAATGCACACATTCGACAGAATGTGTGCCAAGTCTACAAAGGAGAAATAGAGGAGAAACTATTAACTGACTACTCGAACCAGCTAACGGGACGAATTATGCGCTTTAAGCGGAAGTAATGCAAGTTTTTTCTTGTAAAGTTTCTCTTTGATTGTTGTATTTTTGTATTTTGTAGTTATATTCCATGATAAAAGAATATAGAGTGAGTAATATAACGACAAGAACAAGCTCTTTAATTTAAATTTAAGCCAAAAAGGTCGTCTGAAACTTTCAGACGGCCTTTTCATGATTGCTCATTTAAATTATGCATTGCCGCGTTTCGGATCGTTCGGGCGCAGTTGGGCGGCGAGTTTGTCGAGGATGCCGTTGACGAATTTGTGCCCGTCGGTGCCGCCGAAGGTTTTGGTCACTTCGATGGCTTCGTTGATGATGACGGGGTAGGGGGTTTCGGGCATCGCGCTCAATTCGTGACATGCCATCAGCAGAACGGCGCGTTCGATGGGGCTGAGGTCTTTTTCGTCGCGGTCGAGCAGGGGGCGGATTTGCTGGATGTATTCGGCGGCGTGGGTGTGCGTGCCGAAGAAGAGTTTGTTGAACAGCTCTTCGTCCGCTTTGGCGAAGTCGGGCTGGTCTTGGATGTTTTTAGCGATTTCGGGGGCGGCGGTGTTGTTGATGCCGGCTTGGTAGAGGGCTTGTACGGCTAACTCGCGGGCGCGGCGGCGTGGGGTTTTCATGGGGATTCCTTCGTTGGCGGCACGGTAGGTGCGGTAATGAATGTTTCAGACGACCTCTGTCGGATGACGGGTCGTCTGAAAACGGTTTGTCCGGCAGACGGGGCGAAACCGGAATGTGGCAAAGCTATGGGTTTCGCGTTCGGGCTTATTCTTCTTCGTCGTCAAACTGCTCTTCGATCAGATGGTTGACAAGGTTGGCACACTCGACGGCGACTTTGGCGGCGTCGGCGGCTTTTTCTTCAATGCGCGCGACGGCTTGTTCGTCGTTTTCGGTGGTCAGGATGGCATTGGCGATGGGGATGTTGTAGTCGAGTCCGACACGGGTTACGCCTGAACCGGATTCGTTGGAAACGAGTTCGAAGTGGTAGGTTTCGCCGCGGATGACGACGCCGATGGCAATCAGCGCGTCGTATTGCTCGGAGGCCGCCATGTTTTGCAGGACGAGCGGTACTTCGAGCGCGCCGGGTACGGTGGCGATGGTGATGTTGTTGTCGGCTACGCCCAATTCTTGCAGGGTGCGGCAGCAGACTTTGAGCATTTCGCTGCCGATTTCGTTGGTAAAGCGGGCTTGTACGATGCCGATGCGCAGGTGTGCGCCGTCGAGGTTCGGGGCGATGATGTTCATGGTGTTTCCTTGTATTTTGAGCGGTAAACGGGTTTTCAGACGACGTTTGGCTTTTCTGAAAACGATATTGGGGATTTATTCCTGCGGCTGCCAGTCGGCAACGGCTTGAAACTCGCCGTCTTCGCCGATTTCCCATGCGCTGCCTTCGGGTTGGGTTATCAGCGCGGCGATGGCGGGATTGGATTGGGTGATTTCGGAAAGGCTGACGACGCTGAAATTGTCGGGATCGTCGGTGTATTCGTCGGTCTCGTCGCCGCTGAAGAAGCGCCAGCCGCTGTCGTTTTCGAAAACGGGGGCTTCGCGGTAGAGGAAGCCGACGGGTTCGCCTTGTTTGGCTACCGTATTGGTCACGATGCAGCGGTCGAGGGCGGCTGAGAGTGCTTGGGCAAATTTATTCATTGCGGTGTGTGCATGCCGTAAAAATTGTGCGGATTTTATCATGATTAGGGCAGCCTCTGCACCGTGTATCTTTATAGTGGATTAACTTTAAATCAGGACAAGGCGACGAAGCCGCAGACAGTACAGATAGTACGGCAAGGCGAGGTAACGCCGTACTGGTTTAAAGTTAATCCACTATATATTTGCCGCTTATGGTTTGATGGTACAATGCTGGTCGTCTGAAACGCGCTGAACTGTGTTTCAGACGACTGTTGCAGCCCTAAAGTGTTTCCGTATTTGCATGAAGTGCCGAAACGCATTCGGGTTGGTTTGGGAGGCTGAATTTTTGCCGCCTCCCACCCGATACGCCGAAGCAAGAAGAAAGATAAACGTCCTCATGAAAACAGATGTGTTAAAACAGCAGGCGCATGCCGCCATTCAGAATAAACTGGGTTACCATTTCAAAGATACCGCGCTTTTGCAGCAGGCGCTGACCCACCGCAGCTACCATGCGAAAAACAACGAACGTTTCGAGTTCGTCGGCGATTCGATTTTGAACTACACCGTCGCCAAAATGTTGTTTGACGCGTTCCCCAAGCTGACCGAAGGCGAGTTGTCGCGTTTGCGCGCGAGCTTGGTCAATGAAGGCGTGTTGGCGGAAATCGCTTTGGAAATGAATGTCGGCGACGGGCTTTATTTGGGTGCGGGCGAGTTGAAAAGTGGCGGATTCAGACGACCCTCCATCCTTGCCGATGCTATGGAAGCGATGTTTGCCGCCGTCAGCTTTGATGCGGATTTCGCCGAGGCGGAGAAAGTGGTGCGGCACTTGTTCGCCGAACGCGTCAAACGTGCCGATTTCAAAACGCAGGGCAAAGACAACAAAACCGCCCTGCAAGAAGCCCTCCAAGCCCGCCGCCTTGCCTTGCCCAAATACCGCATCGAGGAACAAATCGGTCATGCCAATGACAGTATGTTCCTGATTTCATGCGACTTGGGCGAACTCGGTTTTATCTGCAAAGCACAAGGCAGCAGCCGCAAGGTTGCCGAGCAGCAAGCCGCCAAAGAAGCGCTGCAATGGCTCGAGCAACACCACCCTTTGAAAAAAGCAAAAAAATAGCCGATTTATTTTTCAGACGACCTAGGGTCTGACGACATTCAATAGTTTCCATGTTTTTTTATCGCCAAAGCGGCATCTTCCGCTTTGCGAACAAAAATCCACTTGGACAATTAAATCTCGACAGCCCCTATGACAAGACAAAAAGGTCGTCTGAAACGTCAAACAGAAAGCCATCATGGACATCGAAACCTTCCTGCAAAACGAATCCAGCCATCCCACCGACTACCGCTGCGGCTTCGTCGCTATTGTCGGCCGCCCCAACGTCGGCAAGTCCACGCTGATGAACCACCTCATCGGGCAAAAAATCAGCATCACCAGTAAAAAAGCCCAAACCACGCGCAACCGCGTTACCGGCATTTACACCGACGACACCGCCCAATTCGTTTTCGTCGATACCCCCGGTTTCCAAACCAAACACCGCAACGCCCTGAACGACCGCCTCAATCAAAACGTCACCGAAGCGTTGAGCGGCGTCGATGCCGTCGTTTTCGTCGTCGAAGCCATGCGCTTTACCGATGCCGACCGCATCGTGATGGAACAACTGCCGACAAACACGCCCGTCATCCTCGTTATCAACAAAATCGACAAAAACAAAGCGGGCAATACTGGTTTGCAGGAATTTATCGACCAAATCAGCGCAGAATTCAAATTTGCAGGGCATGAAACCGTCAGCGCCAAACACGGATTGGGCATCGCCAACCTGCTCGCGCGTCTCAGACCTTACCTGCCCCAAAGCGTGCCGATGTACCCCGAAGAAATGGTAACGGATCGTTCCAGCCGTTTCCTCGCCACCGAAATCGTGCGCGAAAAACTGTTCCGCTACCTCGGCGAAGAGCTGCCCTACGCCATGAATGTGGAAATCGAACAATTCGAAGAAGAGGAAAACGGCCTCTACCGAATCTACATCGCCGTATTGGTCGATAAAGACAGCCAAAAAGCCATCCTGATCGGCAAAGGCGGGGAAAAACTGAAAAAAATCTCCACCGAAGCCCGCCTCGATATGGAAAAACTGTTTGATACCAAAGTGTTTTTAAAGGTTTGGGTCAAGGTCAAATCAGGCTGGGCGGACGACGTGCGCTTCCTCAGGGAATTGGGTTTGTAGGTCGTCTGAAAATACTGTAATTAATTGTTTACACTGGATTGAGTTTATGTCTGTCTATACTAATATTTCTGATGAGCAAATACGGGAGTTTTTGTCAGATTATGATCTGGGGGAATTTGTTTCCCTGCAAGGCATTGCACAGGGAATTACCAACAGTAATTACTTTTTGAATACTTCTAAAGGCAGCTATGTTTTAACTGTATTTGAAGTGTTGCGTCAGGATGAATTGCCATTTTTCTTGAATTTGAACAAGCATTTGAGTAGTAAAAGCGTAGCTTGTCCAAGTCCGATTGTACGAAAAGATGGAAAGCTGGATTCGGTATTGGCAGGTAAACCGGCTTGCGTCGTTACCAGATTAAATGGTGCGGATACCGCATGGGCGACCGAGGCGCAGTGTTTTAACACGGGAGCAATGTTGGCCAAAATGCATTTGGCGGTTCAAGATTTTCCCGAAAAAATGGAAAATCCCCGATATAACACATGGTGGAAGCAAGCTTATGAACAATTATTGCCACAGTTGAATGAGGCTGATGCCCAGTTGCTGGGTAAGGAAATTTCGGATTTGGAAAACAATCTCGGCGGTCATTTGCCATCCGGCATCATTCATGCCGATTTATTTAAAGACAACGTTTTGTTGGATGGGGAAAATGTGGCTGGGTTCATCGATTTCTATTATGCATGTAATGGAAATTTCATGTATGACTTGGCAATCGCAGTAAATGATTGGTCGAGAACTTCTGATAACAAGTTGGATGCGAAGTTATGCAAAGCGTTTATTGACGGTTATGAAAACATTCGTCCGCTATCTGATGCGGAGAAGGAATATTTTCCTGTGGCGCAGCGAGCTGGGTGCGTACGCTTTTGGGTGTCAAGACTGTTAGATTTTCACTTTCCCCAAGAGGGAGAAATGACTTTTATCAAAGATCCAAATGTTTTTAGGGATTTGTTGTTAAGTCTGAACTGAATTTGGATATGTTGTATTGATTTCAAAGGTCGTCTGAAAGGGATTTCAGACGACCTTTGCTGTTTTTGATTTGAAATAAAAGTCTTTGTATTTCAGGTTGTTGTTAGGTTTTTTGGAATTTTTTGCGGTTTTGGGGGTTGACGGTTTTTGAGGGGAGGGGTATAGTTCGGTTCTTCGCTGCTTTGGCGGTGATTGAACGAACAGATAAGTATATCACAGTTGGTCTGATTTTTCGAGGTTTTAAGAAAAGTTTTGATTGACAACGAGATGAAATGCTTTATAATTCGTTTTTGCTCTTTAACAAAACAGATTACCGATAAGTGTGAGTGCGACAGCCTCACACTGTTTGAAAGACAGACAAGATGATGTTTTAGACATTGTCCTGTTGGTTTCTTTGAAGCAGACCAGAAGTTAAAAAGTTAGAGATTGAACATAAGAGTTTGATCCTGGCTCAGATTGAACGCTGGCGGC
>ERZ773213.215-NODE-215-length-37018-cov-35.780537_pt1 | contig 37018 bp, 28 predicted proteins | sample MGYA00580996_ERZ773213 | MGnify/ENA primary metagenome ERZ773213 (study PRJEB29015, sample SAMEA2738152) | human oral metagenome | biome: human oral; feature: human-associated habitat; material: saliva | place: China | collected 2197 ...
TTATGCCGCAGTGGCTGGGGCCGCGTATCTTATGCGTGGCCCCAGCCACGAAGCAGATGACAACCTCAGTAAATGAATTCAGCTAGAGCTTGACATGCTGCCTTCTTGGTTTTTCTGCCAGGCTCAACCCCCGAGTAGCCGTATGCTCCATTGGAACCGTCTGTGAGAAGACCAACGTATATGTCATCCAATAGGTCATCAATTTCTGCAAAGAACTTGTCCTTTGCGGTTCTTTCATCGCTTGCACCAACACTCTCAGAGATCGCCTTGAATCGCTGCAGTAGCGAAACTGGATTGTTGTAGTAGCTCCTCAGCGTTCGAGACAGAAGGTTGGGGTCATCGGCCCCCGATCCTTTCAGCATCGCAGCCAGTTTGATCGCATCCCCGTCGCTACACAGGTCGGAGTAGTTGCAGTTGTTCGGCAGATCATTGGGAATGGTCAAACCTTGAAGTCCGCTGTGATTCGTATAATTATCCCCTTGGCCAACCAGAGCCCTTGCTATCGCAACAATGTTTGAGCCGGGGTTCAGGTCAACAACCTTTTGAATCGGACCGAGCGCTGAAGCTAAGTCACCCGCCCAACCGGTCCACTTATCAGGGACGAGCGGGTTGGGGTTGATGTAGCCTAGGGTGGTCACGCTCATATGTGCGACATCTACTGCACCACCTGCGGGGTCCGTCCATTCTTGTCGATCAGAGCTAATCCACTTATTCAAGGCAGCGATTATCTGGGACGCTTGAGTGTCCTCTTCCAGCCTTTCCGCGTCGACCTCCCGGTATGCTTCAGCGGCCGCGGACCACTTTGCGCTTCCCTTGAGGTAGACCTTTGATAGGTAGTTGAGGACGCATCGCCAAGTCGGAACTTTGACCCATGTCACGTAACTACTGGATGTGATCGGATCCTCTCCGAAAGCGTAGTCCTTATAAACAACACGCAATTCCTCGAACCGGCTCTCAAGTGCTTCGATCAGATCGAGAAAATCTAGATCGCCGTAATTCACTGGCTGCGCGGGGCGCACCGACGAATCGGCTGGCATGCGACCTGAATATGCCACACGGTCAAGATCCCATTTCCCCCGATATCCGCTAATTTCGTGGAACTGATCAAATACCCAGTTGTCGGGGATGGGGAAACCGAGATTACCTGAGAATTCGGTAGACATGTCAGAAACGAATGATGCCACCGCGTATCCAGCCTGAGCGACCCGGGTGCAGATGTTTCGTGAGGCGTAGATACCCACTCGGTAGCCGCCGCCGAGACTTTGCGTAACTGCCTTGAAGTAGGGCAGGATGTGGCTGGTCACCTGAGGATCCGTGGCATCGTAGTCAACCGCGAAGTAGATCACTGTGGGTGGAACACCAAGGCGTTGGGCATCGGTTTGGGCTTCTTTCGCATGACGGTGCCCATTTTCAACACTAAAGTACTTAAGTTCAGTTGAGTACTCTTGAAAGATTGGGAAATACTTCAGCCCATGACCCACAATTCGCTCTAGCTCACCTGTGCGGAGCGCCTTGAAATAGTCCGCCTCGGACTTACTGCTTTGGTTGGGTTCACTGAGATAGCGGCCTACGATCTGATAACCATCAGCCTTAAGATGTCCAGCAAGCTCGTCAGTGATCTCAAAGCGCGTATCGCAAGCCATACAGGCCCGGTTAGGGTCGCCTTTAGAAGTGAGCAGGCTCATCCATGTGGTTGGATCGGCCACCCCGGTCACTGGCAAGGCGTGTGCTTGCTGGAACTGCCTCAGCGTGTTGCTGATTTCGCTGTTCCACGTGCTGGTCGGCAAAATGGAGTAGCCGTTGCAGACCAGACTCACAGTAGCTAGCCATACCCACTGGTTAGTGCCGCTACTAATTGTCCGTAGCTTGGAGCGAGTGCCTGCACCAAAGTTCCCGGTGGCTTCGGCAGGTGTGTATCCCTCGATTGCTTGGAGTACCTGGATTAGAGCCGTGTTCATTTCACGCCCGTACAAGCCATCAGTGGGAATGATACCTGTGTAGTTCTTGTACCCACGGTTGATCGCTTGCTGTGCCTGACGAATAGCTGTCTTGCCGCCGTATGCCGAGAGTAACCGGAACTGTTTCATTGACAGAAGCGCCATCATCAGTTCAACATCGACCGTTGCACTCGTGTCGCCAAGCCCAATATCCACTTTCATCTGGCGAATAGAATCGGCCACGCGATCGGTAAACTCAAGAGTGATGCCACCGTATTCGGCTCGATATCCCTTACACCACAACGCTCCTTGAATAATCCCGTTAACATTGTCATAGCCAGCAGTTTGGGTAATGCCGTTTGGCCAACGGGACTTGAATCGAGACTGTGTTCCAGTACCGAAATTGTTTGCGGTCGCTGTAATCCCCAGTTCGATTTGCAAAGCGCGGATGAGCGCGTTGATTGTGTCCCAGCCAGTGTTGCCGGTTTCTTGGACTGAGCCGAACCCAGTTTTATTGCCGTAAGTCGCATTTAGCCATTGCTGTGTTTTCAGCACCATTTGATCTGTCATGATTCCTCCTTTAGAAATCAGTCCTTAACTCATGGCGGGCAGTCACCCGCTAAAGAGGGACTAGTAACACCGGTTTGGCTGCTCCGGAGTTTTCGTCCTCACCTGTACGTCTCCGGGAAACCCAAAACCGGACGGGTAAGGAAAAGGAAAACTGAGAAAGCTTGACTGCGATTCGTCCCTCACTGGTACTGCCGACAAATAACGAAGTGTTAATACCCTGTTTGATTCGGGAACTTTGTGCGCGGTTGGCCCCGCCCGCTGACCTTCGACAAGGCGTTAGAGATTCAAGACCTCCAACCCCTCAGCAGGCTTTCGACATTGCCCTGTGTCCAACGAACACCATCAAGATGGGCATCTTTGAGGTTCCAGATGATCGACGCAACAGCGGCCAACGTGTGGGCTCGTCAGTAGGTGTAGACCCGAGGTTGTTGCCTCCACCGGTCATCATCGAGCGCGCTCTGGCGCGAGTGGCAGGGCTTGCACAGCGAACGGAGGTTGGTGAAGTCGTGGGTGCTACCGTGACCCAGCGGGAGCACGTGGTGGACCTCAGCAGCCGGAGTCGTGCGGCCGGCCCCGGTGCCGGTATCGGTGTTCAGGCCTTGCCGCTCGTGCGAGCAGCAATAGGGGATGGGCATGACACCAAGACCATCACGCTCTCATGCGGCAAGCTCACCACCGGCGTGACCGTCAAGCAGTGGTCCTCGATCTTGATGCTGCGTAACCTCACCAGCCCGGAAACCTACTTCCAGGCCGCTTTCCGTGTGCAGTCACCGTGGGCGATTAAGAACCCGAACGGGGATAACCCCAGTGAGGAAGAGATCCTCAAACCCGCCGGTTTCGTCTTCGACTTTGCTCCCACGCGGGCGCTGCGGCAGATGGCTGACTATGGGGCTGGGCTCAGCCCAGAAGCTGAGAGCCCAGAAGCGGCGGTCGCCGAGCTGGTGAGCTTCCTGCCCGTGCTGGCCTACGACGGGGCCAACATGAAGGAAATCAACGTCGGCGAAATCCTGGATGTCGCCATGGCCGGTACCTCCGCAACCCTGCTGGCCAAGAAGTGGGAGTCCGCGATCCTGGTGAACGTGGACAACCAGACCCTCAAACGCATCATGGAGAACGCTAAGGTCATGGAGACGATCATGAATATTGAGGGCTTCAGTGCGCTTGGCTCTGACATCTTCGAGACCGTGGTCAATAAGAGCGAGTCCGTCTCTAAGAGCAAGAAGGAAAAAGGCGAGTCCCTCACTCCCAAGGAGAAGAGGGAGCTCAGCAAGGAGGAGAAGGACTACAAGTCCAAGCGCAAGCAGATCCAGGAAAAGCTGATCAAGTTCGCCACCCGCATCCCTGCCTTCGTGTACCTGACCGATTTCAGGGAAAACACGCTGCAGGATGTCATCACCAAGCTCGATACGACTCTTTTCAAAAAAGTCACCGGCTTGAGCGTAGACGACTTCCAGCTGCTGGTAAGCCTGGGCGTGTTCAATTCCGTCCACATGAACCAGGCCGTTTTTGCTTTCCGCCGCTACGAAGACGCGTCCCTGGCATACACCGGCATCCGCTCCCACCCCGAGCAGCAACGCCGCATGGGCTTGTACGACACGGTCATCACCCTCCAAGAAGAGAGCCCTGCAAAGTAACTAGTCCATACGGAGGCAACACGCAGCGGGGGCCCATCGGTTTATCCCCTTGTCAGCCAACCTTTTGATGCAGACCCCAAACTGGGGCCTCTCAAACCCGCTATCCAAACCGGCTGTGCCACTGTGATGGGAGCACGAACTCCATCCGCTGCCCGTCGGTGCCTTCCAGGATGAGGGTGCGCCACCGGGTCATCAGCCCCAGGCGATGTGGGCGGTGACGTCATCAGGGTGGGCTGCCAGTGTTTGCGCTGCACGGGTCATTGTTGTGGCCATAGAGGTAGACACCGCGCCACGGTGGGCAGTGCTGGCTGAACTCAGAGCGTCACCTATGGCTGCCACCAGATCAGGGTCGTGGAATAGCCTCCTGAGCAGGAACTGGGCGAGGTAGGCCTGTAGCTCGGTGTCGTGTAGCCAGCCGGTCTCGCAGGTGCCCCGTTTCTTGTAGCTGATGCGGCATTCCCACACAGCCTTGCGAAACGTCGAACTAGTGGAGTGGTGGGTGTGCCGCCCATAGGCGGTACCGCAGTCCTGGCAGGTAATCAGTCCCTTGTACCTCGACAGCCATTTGGGTGACGGTTGCCGGTCTTCATCCCATTTACCCACCAAGGGGTCATACCACTCCACACCCATTGTGTTAGATGGTATTAAGCGAGCCCTACGACGCTTGGTAGAAGCCTCGTTAAGGCAGGTTTTGACAGCTCGGCTGCTAGTGAGCTGGTTAGCTAGTGAGCCTGGTCTGGCTATCGGCCTGGGGAGCCTGGCCTGCGCGGTCGACCCCACGCCACGACCCCACAGTGTCTAGCCTGCTGCTATGTAATCAGCCCTCGACGCGAGCACCCGGTCCGGCCGGAGCCTGCGGATCTGCGGGGCGATCGTAACCACCGGCGGCGCGGTCGTCGGCGTCGGCGTCAGTCTCAAAGAGCATGTTGGCCAGGCGCACGTGCACGGTCTCAATCTTGGGGATGTCCTCTAGGCGCACCGGCTTTTCGGCACTGGTTTCCAAAATCAGTGTGCCGCAACCGAAAATGCGGTCAGTCCAGCCGCGCTCGTAACGGATGTCAGAGATACGCGATAGGGGGATGTCGTGACCGTCTTTGTTGAAAATGCCCTTGCGGGTGATGATGCGGCGGTTGGTGATGGTGAAGGTTTTATTTAGCCACTCCAGCCAGGGGATGATCATTAGCGGGAAAGCCACGATAAGCGCCAGGATCCAGATTGCGTAAAGTCCCCAAGGCTGCCACGACTGCGGTGCAATTACGCTGGCGATGATGGCTACGGTAATGAGTAGTACGGTGCCCAAGATGCGCCAACCCAGTACTTTGGGGTGGGTGTGCATGTGGTCAACTACGTACTCGCCGGCGGATAGATGTTTTTTAGGAAACGCCATAGCTTCATCTTTGCAGACACTCGCCTTAGTGTCACTTGCTTAGGCCGGAAAATTTTAGGTGCGGGCGCAGTTTTGGGTGCTGCCTGGCCGTGGAGCTTGACAGTGGGGTTTGGCGACGGCGCCGGGCTGGTGGTCGCGCGGGTCGGCGGCGTGCGTGGGCTGTGAGCGCTGAGGGGAGTGTGCCCTGGTGGGTGCTTCGGCGCGCGTTGAGGTGTTGGTAGCACCTGTGGGTCAGCGGCACGCGGCGTACGGCGAGTGTGGACTAGTGGCGTGAGGGCTGACATTGCGCGGTGGGGGAGCCGGGGGAGTGGATAGAGAGGTAGAGGTTAGAGGGCTGCAAAGTTAGATGGTTACAAATACTGAAAAATCGTCCCTTGCCTATAAAACCCCATGAATTTTTTATAGGCGAGGGACGATTTTGTATGTACCTGTATGTACTTGTATGTACTTGTGTGTATGCGAAGAGAAGATCAGTTCTGCTTGGCCAGCAGGTCGCGGATCTCGCTGAGCAGCTCGGTCTCGGTGGGAGCGGCCGGAGCTGCGGCTTCCTTGGCAGCCTTGCGCTCGCGCATCTTGTTCATGGGCAGCACGATGCAGAAGTAAACAGCGGCGGCCACCAGCAGGAAGTTGATGCCCTGGGTCAGGATGGCGCCGGGCTGGATGTATTCCTTGGAGCTGGGGTCAATCTTGAACTGCAGTACGGAGTCGAAGTTCGGGGAACCGATTAGCTGAGCCAGGATGCCCATGATGAAAGCGGTTACCTTGTCAACGATCGGCTTGAAAGCGTTACCGATAATAACGGCGACGGCTAGGTCGACTACGTTGCCCTGAGAAATAAAGTCGCGGAAGCCCTTAAGCATGGTTTTCCCCCTGAAGTTTTAAGTGAAGTGGGTGTGCCTACCCCGTTTCAGGGTCTGAGCACTATTGAAAGCGGGCCCTGGGAGGCCGCGCCGCATAAAAGCGTAGCCTCAGTTTCCTTAACTGCAAACGTTATTAGTCTCATAGTCCCTTGTGTTTGGGTGAGATTCGCTTTGTTTGGCGGCTCTACATCAACAATTGTGACTTTCTGCGCCAATACCTGCGCCCCCACCTTGGAGTATGCGGCGTCGCTAGAAACCACCCCGTCATTAGCGGTACCGTTCACCGAGCCCACAATGTCCACCTGCTGGCCTATACGCGCCAGCTGCGAGCCAGTTTGTATCTGCAGCTGCACCACCCGCTGCTGCTTGCCTAGATGTGAGAGCGCCGGTTGGGTAAGCATTGATTCAATCAGTGCTGTGCCTTTGGGCAGGTCAATGCTCAGTTTTCGGCCCACTGGGGAGGTACGTACCGCTTGTGGGGGTCGGCTGGGTAGGTTGCTTAGGATGACGTCGCTGCTGGTGATCACTTGGCCTAAGGACATGTTCGCGCGCAGCACCCACACTTTTGTCTGGCTGGGGTTAGTTAACGCCTGAGCTGCCAGCAGCACACATAAAAGCACAGCTAAGGCGGTGATTAGCCGCCGGTGCAGCCACAATTGGCCGCGCCAAGAGGCCCTTGAGTTAAAGCGCAGGCTAAAGCTGCGCTGGGGTTCGTCGAGTTCCTGGTTGAGCCCCTGGCAGTGAGCGGCAGAGCCGGTTTTACGTTGCATGAATCAAGTGTTTAGCTTTTAGTCCAGTGCCTGCTGGGCGGCTGTGGATGGGTAGCATTTAGGAATTTTTTTATCCACAGGTGCGTAAAACCGCCCCGTACCAAAGTACTGTCCGGACCAAAGCGGCCTGAGCGCCGTTTAAAGCCTGAAAGACGTTTTCGGCCAAAGCCGCACAACGGGCGTCGTAGCGGCGCCCTAAGCCGCAGTGCAGTGCGCAGGCAGGCCCCTACGCCGTCGTCGGCAAAAAACACCCCGCACCCAAGAACTTACGTTCCAAGGATGCGGGGTTAGTAACGATGCGGGGGTTAGTAACTATGGGGCCCACTAGAAGCGGGTGATGCCTTCCGTGGTGATAATGCCATTAACCGGGCGGTCAAACTCGGCAGTGGGTAGGACCGTGTTGGTCAGATACTCGTTGGGGTGCAGCAGCGCGAAAGTTTCCACACCAGGGTTAACCAGTGGCAGCATTCGGTCATACCAGCCGCCGCCTTGACCTAGGCGGTTGCCGTGCGCGTCAACTGCCAGCGCCGGCACCAGTACGCTTTGCACCAGCGTGATAGCGGCAGGCCCCAGCACCAGGCCAGAAGGCTCGGGGGGACGGCCGGGAGCGCGGGTAGCCAGATCATCGCTACCACGGAACCAGCCCCAGCTGCGCGACAGGTGGGGCCCAAGCACAGGTAGGAGCACCTGCACACCGGCGGCGTGCAGCTCATCAATAAGTAGGCGAGTACAGGGCTCGTCTCCTACAGACACATAGGCGGCCACGGCCTGAGCGCCGTTTAAAGCCTGAAAGACGTTTTCGGCCAAAGCCGCACAACGGGCGTCGTGGCGGCGGGACGGGTGGCTGTGCGCAGCGCGCGTGCGGCGAAGCTTGTAACGCAGGTGGTCCTTAAGATCGTCAACGTCCAATCCGACTACGGTGTCGGTCATTGAGTTCCCTTCACTTGATCCGGTTTCTCGTACTTCCAGGGTACCCTAAAAGTATCCCTAAGTGTCGCGCCACTGACCCCACAGGAGTTTCAAATGCGTACCGTCGCTGAACATTTATCGGCCTGCCTTGAGGTCGCCCACGCTGCTGAGCCGCTTGACGTGGTGCTTTCCGACGCCGTGGGTACGGTGCTAGCTGCAGATATCGTTTCTGACGTGGATATGCCCCCCGCGAATCTGGCCGGTTTGGACGGTTACGCGGTGCGCGCCAAGGACTGCGTCAGCGCCTCCCCGGCCACGCCGGTGGTGCTGGATGTGATCGACGCCGTCCGCGCGGGGGATGTGCGCCGCACTCATCTTGTGCCCGGCACTGCGGTGCTGATTGACTCTGGTGCGCCCATGCCGATTGGGGCCGACGCCGTGGTTCCCTGGCAGTTCACCGACCGGGGTGAGGCGCAGGTGACCATTAACCGTAAGGTCAATGCCGGCCAGCGGGTGCGCATGTTGGGTGAGGATGTTGAGGCTGGCGCTACCGTGCTGTCTAAGGGTAGCCGGATTGGGGCGCGCCAGGTGGCGCTGCTGGCTTCGCTGGGTCACCAGCGCGTGGCGGTGCACCCGGTGCCGCGCGTGGTGGTGGTTTCTATTGGCGACGAGCTGATTGAGCCCGGTCAGCGCGCTGAGCCGGGGGACGTGTATGACGCTAACGGTCACGCCCTGTCCACTGCGGTGGCCGACGCCGGCGGGCAGCCTTTCCGGGTAAGTGCCGTCCCCGACGAGTACCACGCCCTTACCGAAACCCTGGAGGACCAGCTGGTGCGCTCTGACTTGCTGATCACCACCGGTGGTTTGAGTGTGGGTCAGGGTGACACGGTGAAAGAGGTGCTTTCTCTGCTGGGCACGGTGCGTTTTGACACGGTGGCGATGAGCCCGGGGCGTCAGTTGGGTGTGGGCACGCTAGGTGACGGTATTCCGGTGTTTTGTCTGCCCGGTGACCCGGTCAGTGCTCAGATGGCTTTTGAGGTGTTTGTGCGCCCGGTGCTGCGTTCGATTGCTGGCTGGCAGGATATCCACCGTCCCTCGCTGCCGGCGGCGGTTTCTACATCCTGGTCTAGCCCGGCGGGGATGCGTGAATTTGTGCCGGTTCAGCTAGCTGGTGCCCCCAGTACTGGCTATCAGGCTCACCCCACGCAGGCGCCAGGGGTGCAAACTATTTCTGGCCTGGCCTATGCAAATGCTATTGCGGTGGTGCCCGAAGAAGTTACGCAAGTTAATGCTGGGACGCAATTGCATTGCTTACTTTTAGATATGTAACGCAATAGTAACGACACGCCGCGAAACTTCCGGATGCCTCCTGTGTAAACCCTTACTTTTAGTCGTATGGTGTTTCAGGCGGTTCTTGGTTTTGCGCTGGCGGTTGCAATCTCGTTCTATTTGCTGCCACATTTGCGCAGGCGCGATAGGCTTGCAGTCTACTCGCATGACCAGGATCGCTACTCGCCCCACCTGCGTGTGTTAAATACGGCTATGGTGGCAGGTAAAACTCCAGGTCACGCGAATAATAATGATATTGCTAGGCTGATTTTTAGCCCGGAGGTGAAGGTCATGAATCGACCTGCCGTGAGGAACGTGCGTGCCGCGCGCCTGGAGCGTGATTTAGCGAAGGCAAAGCGGGCTCAGGCTGCTCACCAGGCCAAAGCTTCAGCTGCTGCCAAAACTCGCCGTATCCTGATGGGGTCTTTAGCCGGCGTAACTGTGCTTTTAGGGGTTTTAGCGGGGGTCTTTACTTGGCCTTGGTTTGTGGTTTTGCCGACGGCGGCCCTGCTTGCGGCCGCTATGGTCGGTGACGTGCGCGTACGTCGCGTAAGCTCCAAAAATGATGCTGCTCTGGCTGTGCGGGTGAGCCAGTTAGAGGAGCAACTTGAAGGTGTAGGACGATCCGCCAAGAGCGTCAAGGAAGCTAAAGCTAAGCGTGAGGCTGAGATTGCCGTCCGTAAGGCAAAAGCGGAAGCAGCCCGCCGCGAGGCGGCTCGCCTGCGTGAGCAGGAGGTTGCTGCGGCCCGTAAGGAGCTGGCTGAGCAGGAGCGTCAGGCCCGCGAAAGCGCCGAGGAAACCGATGTGCGTCAGCGTGAGCAGGTAGCTAAGGCTAAGGATCAGCTGGTGCGGGAAGCTAAAACCGCCACTGAAGCCAAGTATTTGGCACGCCTAAACAAGCAGGCTGAAGCTAAGCGGGCTGAGGAGGTGGCTAAGCCGGCCGCCCCGGTTGAGTCGGCCGCCAAGCCTGCCCCGACTGTTGCCAAGCCGGCCGCCTCGGCTACTGTGTCTGCTTCGACTGCTGCCAAGCCGGTCTCTGCCGCTAAGGCAACTTCCGCTGACAGCGCTGGCGACGTCGTCGAGACCACCAAGGCTGCCCCCAAGGCCGCTAGCGCCACCAAGTGGGAGCCGGTGAACGTGCCCGCCCCCAGCTACACCATGGCTGCGCGTGGTCCGCGTCGCCGGGTTGTAGAGGCCGAGGCGGACTTCAACTCCGCTAAGGAAGTAACCGGCGTGGTTAACCCGGTGCGTCCCTCCAGCGCTCCTGCTAACGTGTCGCTGGATGTGGAGTCTGTGGCTGGGGACTTCAAGCCGATCGACCTCGATGCTGTCTTGGAGCGGCGTCGCGCGGCGGGTGAATAAGCAGCCAGGGCGTGGCTCGCAGAATTTACGCGGACCGCGCGCTGTGCTAAGCTAAACCCGCCCATGGGGCTATGGCGCAGTTGGTAGCGCGTCTCGTTCGCAATGAGAAGGTCAGGGGTTCGAATCCCCTTAGCTCCACGCATCCCAACCCCGGGCTTCCGTTGGAAGTCCGGGGTTTCTGTATGTGCGCACGGTTGGGGATAGGGCCGGGCATATGCTCAACTCCCTCAACAACCCCCACACCCAGCTACGCGACCGCCTCGGTGAGGTCCAGGCCTGGCTCGGCGAGAAGGCCGAGGCCTTCCTCGTCATGGGGAGGGGAGCGCATAATGACTTCGGCCCCGAAAACAACGATGCGTCGCAGCGCAACAACGAAGGAGACAATCATGTGTCGACCCACCACCTGCGAGGTATGCGGAAAGACCACCTGGAAGGGCTGCGGCAAGCACATCGACTCGGTGAAGGAACAAGTGCCCCCGGATCAGTGGTGCGATAAGAACCATACCGATGAGGAGTATGCCAACGCTAAGAAAAAGAGTGGCTTCTTCGGCAGTTTCTGCAGCTAGCCTGCAGCCCACTGTCAGCGTCGCAAGCACCGCGACGCTGGGTAATTCACGCCCTTTTTGACGCCTCGAGTCGTGCGGCAAAAACAGATCGGCGATTGAGGAAAAGTGGAGAGCTTGTTGCTTTCAGGTGATGCCTTGCAGTCACCTCAAGCGTTTCTGGAACTCGGGTATAATTAGGTTTTCGTTGACCTGTCACTTCGTTTGAAAGTGGAGGAACAATATGATCTGGGATCGGGTTGCCCCGCTCTACGACCTCGCTGTCAACACGCTCAACAGGCGGGTGTACTACGGGACAGGCAGCGCCGTTGCCCGGTTGATTCGCCCCGGCGACACCGTGCTCGAATGTGCGTGCGGCACGGGCACGATCACCGCAGCCATCGCTCCCGCATGTGCGCGTGTGGTCGCGACCGACTACTCCGAGGGGATGCTCAAGCAGGCCGGGAAGAAGCTCGCGCGCTACCCGAACGTGGTCGTCGAACAGGCGGATATCACCCACTTGCGCTACGCGGACAACTCCTTCGATGCGGTCGTTGCTGCCAACGTCATTCACTTGCTGCCTGAACCGGGCGACGCGCTCAAGGAGCTCAAGCGGGTTACGCGCCCGGGCGGCACGATCATCGTGCCTACCTACGTGATTCCCAAGAAGCGTGCACACACCATATTTCTGAAGCTGATCTCCCGATGCGGCATACACTTCCAGGAGCACTTCGACCCGGCGTCCTACCGGGCGTTTTTTGAGCGCATGGGCTATGCCCGTGTCACCTACAGGGTCGTGCGAGGCCGGATTCCCTGCGTGATCGCGTCCTTTACGAAGGAATACTAGGCGTTTCGTGACCATGGCACGCCCCGAGTCCACCAGACAGATAAAGTCCACCAGACAGATAATCCGGCCTGGAAACCAGGGCGGATTTTTTGTTGCCCAAAAGCGGCTGGGGGTGGAGCGTGAGCGCCAAAGTGAGACCCATGTATTTAAGGTGCGGATACGCCTTTGGGATAAGAGTTTTAATTGTTTACTTTTAGGTCTTTAGGACTAAAGCAGATAAACCTATAGCTTTGTAAATATAAGCATTGTTTATGATGACTTTGTAAAAAGCTTAAGAAAATGCCGAGGGCCGCACGTGAAACGTGCGGCCCATCGCCAATGAGGTTCCTCAACCCGTGTTCCCAGATCGGGGAGGGCGCCTCCTTCGCCAGAACGTTCACTGTAGGCTCCCTTAAACCTCAGTCCAACTAGCTCTCGGCCGGTCATCAGGCTCCCCAACCCTCGCGACCGCTAACCTCTGGCGGTAGTAAGAATTTAACCCCCTCTGCCTGTAAGAACACCCCTGGGCAAGCTGTGAATTTCCTGGGAAATTTAAATAGCGTTCCCAGGTTTCTGTGAAAGCGAATTTGACCTGGATAAACACCAAAATACCCGACTACATACAAAGTAAAGTTTTTATCCCTCAATGCAACTTCGTGCAGCTTACTAAGCCTGTAGGCTTGTAACCGTGCTCTGTCAGCTCCACGATGCATCCCTGTGTCGCTCCTGTCCCAACCTTGATCTACCCCTGGCGCAGCAGCTGCAATTAAAGCAATCTGCGGTGCAAGCCACACTTGCCGGTCAGGTTGAGACGGCCGCCTGGCTTGAACCTTTCGCCAGCGCTCCCAGCCACTTCCGCAATAAAGCCAAACTGGCGGTTTCGGGCACAACCCACGCCCCGGTGCTGGGTTTAGTTGACCGTTTCGATAACGGCACAGATTTAACTTCCTGCCCGCTGCATGTAAACGAAATTAAAGCCACACTAGCCCCATTAACTCGCGCAATTACCCGCATGGGATTGCAGCCCTACTCAATCGTCAAGCGGCGCGGGGAGCTTAAGCATGTGCTGATTACCGCCTCAGCTAACGGCCAGCTGATGGTGCGTTTCGTTTTGCGCTCGACGGCGCAGCTGCCGGCTATCCGTAAAGGTGCGCCCCGCCTGCAAAGTGAGTTACCTGGATTGCGGGTGCTGTCGGTAAATATTCAGCCCCGCCCGGCCGCAATCTTGGAGGGCGAACGCGAAATTATTTTGAGCCAGGACTCAACCCTGGACATGCCGCTGTACCTGCCGGAACTGGGTGGGGACGGCGTCGTCGTAAATAACAAAAAAAGCGTCCTGCCGCTGGTGCTACCCCCGCAATCATTCTTCCAAACCAACAGTGACGTGGCCGCCGGGCTCTACGCCCAAGCCCGCGCCTGGGCGCGCGACTATGCGGGTGGTGGCGTCTTGACGGGTGCTGAGGCTGAGCGAGAAGGGGCTGGTGGGCAAGCTGGCGTCTTGACGGGTGAGTCTGGGGCTGGCGGGGCGTACCCTGACGCAATCCAAAGCAGCCAGTCGATTTGGGATCTGTACTGCGGCGTGGGCGGCTTTGCCCTTGCCCTAGCCCAGCCCGGTGCGCAGGTGCTGGGAGTGGAAGTTTCCGCCCCTGCCATCGACGGCGCCCGCGCGGCCGCCGCCCAGCTGGGCCTGACTAGCCCGCAGGTTCGCTTTGAAGCAGGCGACGCCTCCGTGCTGGATGCCTCGGGCCAGGTCTATGGTCACGACAAGCCTGATCTATTAGTAGTTAACCCGCCCCGGCGCGGCATTGGTGAACTGGCGGCCTCAATTGAAGACAGCGGCATTCAACGAGTGCTGTATTCCTCCTGCAATCCGGCCTCACTGACCAAAGATTTAGAGGTAATGAGTAGCTATCGGGTACGCCGGGCGCGGTTGTTCGACATGTTCCCTCACACCAATCACGCTGAAGTGCTAGTTGAATTAATTCAGAACTAGGCTTTGCGCCTGCTTGCAGTGCTGGCAGGCTGAATGTAACCTGTTCCACTCACATTCATCCTGACTAATTCCCTAATATATTCGTAACCAAGAGCTATAGATAAGGAATGTTGTGTCTAAGCAAGCCGAATCCTCGAAGGATGAAAAGAACGCGCAAGCCGCTTCCGAGCAGGAAGTTCGCTCCGGTTTGGCGCTTACCGTTAAGCAGGAAAAGGTCCTGGGGTGGGTTGCTACCTTCATGGCCGTGTGCATGTACGTCGCCTACGTTCCTCAGATCGTGAGCAACCTCAACGGCCAGGCCGGTAACCCGCTGCAGCCTCTGGTAGCTGCAATCAACTGCAGCCTGTGGGTGTACTACGGCCTGTTCAAGCCTTCTCGTGACCTGCCGCTGGCAGCCGCTAACGCCCCCGGCATTTTCTTCGGCCTGGCTGCCTTCGTCACCGCGCTGTAAGTTGCAGTAAAACAAGGCTGACGCATAGCGTGAAACAAGCTGGCACTAGCGGAAAATAAAACGCTAACCAGCAATAAGCGGCTGGCCTCCTTTTAGGAGGCCAGCCGTGTTTTATTTGATGGGCGTAAAGGCGCCAGGCATAGGTGGACGCGAGGTGCTAGACAGTGTCAGGCCCTGCCGTATTGCAGGTGGGGCTGCTCGCATTCGTCGCCAAGGCGGATACCTGGCGCCAATGCCCCGGCTTGACTGGCGCGCAGCTGTTCCAACTCGCGCACTACCCGCTCGCGTAGCGAACGCGGATCAATAGTGTTCAGGTAAATCTTGGTGGCGCCCTCAAAACCCGCCAAAGTGGAAACACGCCACTTAAGCACCACCCGCCAAGGCATTTCCTTAGCCACGCCCGGGGCGCGGTAATGCCACTCCTCGTTTAGTGGTACCTGCGTGCCCGTAGCCTGGTGTAGGGCGTGCACCAAATCGGAGACCGCATCCACCTGTTCAGGCTCCATCAGCCACGGTTCAGAGACCGGCCCGGTGGAGTAGACCTCCAGCGAGGGGTAACGGTGACCCACCCCAGCCAGGGCCACGGCGCCGTCGTTAGCGGCCACAACCAAACCCGCCCGGTAAGCCCAATCCACAAAATCGCGGTAAATATTTCCGTTAGCGTTCACGCGGGCAATCTCAGCTTGCAAGCTAGCCCCCAGCGAATCCACGCCCACCACCTGTTTGTGCAGGTGATCGAAGCTAGCCCCGGCCGGGCGCAGCCAGTTTTGGAATACGGCCACATACTTAACGTGCTTGTTTTGCAGGTATTGCGCGTGCATGGCGTTAACCGCCCACTGGGTCCACACGCGGTGCTCGGTCACGCTTAAAGTGGCGCTGCCCGCTAGGCCGGTAGTGTCGACGGCGTCATCGCGCCAGTGGCGGCGGGCCACCAACACATCATGGCTGCCCCCGAAAAAGCCGGCGCTGTGACGGCGAATGTCGCTCAGGTTCAGCTCGGCAATCTCTGTGTCACCAGCTCCGGAGGCGCGCAGCTTGGCGCTGACAATAGCGCGCAAATGCTCGTATCCGGCGGCGTCAGCCAGGTAGTTTTCAAGCCGGTCACGGCAGCGCTCAGGTAGCTTAAAACCATAGTTAGCTTGCCAGTAATTGAACGGCAAAATCTCAAAAAGGTTGGGGATACGGCGAAAGTCGGCTACGCTCTGATCTAAGTATTCAGGCAGCAAGCCAAAAAATGTGTGCCAGCTGTCGCCCGCCCTGGTGGTGTCGCCCGCCCTGGCGTTGGCCCCAGCGGCCCCCGCCCCTGCGTCGGCATCAGCGGCCTTAGCGCCAGCCTTGGCGCCCTGGCCACCAGCGGCCCTAGCACCTGCAGCTGCGGCACCCGCGTTACCAGAGCCGGCGTCGGCGCTGGCGGCGTCGTCGTCCTTAACCGAGGCGAAACGCACGATACGGGCATATTCAGGCGGCGTCTCCAGATAGCGGCCGCTACAAAAAGCACAAGTGTGAGTGTGCATGTGGGAACTGAGCGGACGCACCTCAACCTGAGGCAGGCGCAGGGGGCGGTTAGCGCGGCCGGGTACAGTCCACACTTCCGTGCCAGTGAAAGGGCTAAGCTGCTTGACAGTACCGTCACAAAGACGGCGCAGGTAGGGGTGATCGTCCATGCCTCTATTGTGCCGGGTTTTAGATTGGAGGGAACATGCTAGGAGATGCCTTTGGGGCGCTGTTTTTAATCGCCACCGTAATATTTCTAGCGCCGCTCATTGCGCGGGCCATCCCAGGCGGGTTTGTGCCAGAAACTGTGCTTTTGCTGGCCGGTGGAATGGCCATGGGTGCGGCTGGCTTTACACTCACCGAGGCGGGCGAACCGATTTCCTTCCTGCGTGAACTGGGCGTAGGTTTCCTGTTCCTGCTGGCCGGTTATGAGCTGGACCTGGGGGAGCTGCGCGGCTCAGGCGGGCGCCACGCCATAGTGGGGTGGTTTGCCTCGCTGAGCTTGGCTTTCGCGGCGGTGATCGCCATGGGGGTGGGGTCAATTACTGATATGCGCGACGGCGCTATAGCCCTGGCTATTGCCATGACCTCCACCGCCCTGGGCACACTACTGCCGATTTTGCGCGAGCGCGGGCTGCTATCTACCTCAGTGGGTGCCGCCGTACTAAACCATGGGGCGATTGGTGAAGTCGGCCCGATTGTGCTGATGGCGCTGCTGCTGGGAAGTCGCGCCACCTGGGCTTCGGCGCTGGTGCTGGCCGGCTTTATGGCTATCACAGCGCTAATCATCGTGTTCAACGAGCGGGTTAAGCGGGCTGGCACGCGCCTGGTCGCGGCAATTCAGCGCGGGCAGCACACTACCGCCCAAACCACTATTCGCGCCGCCGTGTTGTTGCTGGTGGGGCTGTGTGCACTGGCTGAAGTGTTTGAGCTTGACGTGGTGCTGGGGGCGTTCGCGGCGGGAATTATTTTGCGCCGGGTGCTGCCTGAGGGTTCGCGGCCCTTTGAGGAAAAACTTGATGGTTTGGCCTATGGTTTCTTCATCCCGATTTTCTTTGTGACTTCAGGTATGACCATTACGGTGTCGAACCTGAGTGAAAAGATTGGCCCGATTCTGGGTTTCTTGGTGCTGCTGGTGGCCGTGCGCGGAGTGCCGGTGCTGCTGGTGAGCGCTGCTGAGCGTAAACGTGACGGCTCACGGGTGTTCAACTGGCGTCAAAGCCTGCAGGTGGCCTGCTATTCCACCACCGCCTTGCCGATTATTGTGGCCGTGACCCAGGTGGCGGTTTCTGCCGGAACCATGACCCGCGATGTGGCTTCCACCCTGATTTTGGCTGGTGCCTTGTCTGTACTGATTATGCCGACGGCGGCGCTACCCTTGTCGCGGCGCACCGATAAGCTGCCCCAAACCCAGACCATGGGTGTGGTACAGGGGCCGGTGCGTGCCGATGGTTCCACCACTGCTAGCACGCAGGAAGAAGATGGTTACGCTGTGGGCCGTCCTAGCGACGGTGCCGAGGCGCAAGATGCCCCCGAAGTGCGTACCGCCTTGTATGTGCCCCCGCATGAGCGGGTTGACGCCGGCCGTGACGCCCTAGCCCAGGCCCAGGGTGAAACTGGCGTGGAATCTGGTGGGCGCCTGGGCGGCGTGCAGGTGCGTCTAGGGGTGCTTTCGCACCGCCTGCAATGGCAGGGAGACGAGCCAGTGCACTGGCAGCTGCGTAGGCGCATGGTCAAGCGCATAAACCGCCGTCGCCACAAGTAGGCAGGTGCAAGTACAAACACAGGCAAAATACATACAAATACAGGCAAAATCATCCCTTCCCTATAAAAAATTCATGGGGTTTTATAGGGAAGGGATGAAATGTCAGTATCTGTAGTTCAAGTACTTATACTTTAGTTCAATAACTTATACTTTAACCAATTCTAGGCATTTTCGGCTGCCTCCAAAGCCGGCGACACCGCCTCCGGGGCTGCCGCCGCCGAAACCGATGGCAATGCCGCCAAGGTCGACGACGATGCCGGGCAAGCGCGGTGCAGCAAGCGGCTGGCTGTGCATCAAAGGATCATCTCAGCCTACGCGCCAAGACGCAGGCGTTAGGTGCTCCGCCCGGCTGGTTAGCTTGACCGCAAGGGTTGACGTCGACGCCGCCGCCAGGGCCGCCGCTGCCCAGGTAGGCCACCGCACGACCAGGCCTAGGCGCCGTTACCGTAGTGCGGCGGGACGTCACCTAGCAGTCGCGCGTCATTGGCGTGCGCGGACGGATCCTCGCGGTGCAAATCTTCACGGCTCCAAGCTGGCCTTTCAGCATCCACCTTGCCCAGCGCCTCCTGCACAATCTGCTCAAGGTTGGCGCCCTCGGCCACCCGTTCGCGGTCCTTCGGCCCCAAATGCACTACGCGCCGACGCCGCCGCCCGGCTTGGGTAGGATGCACGGCTTGGGCAGGGTGCCCGGCTTGGTTGGGGTGCTCGGCTTGGGTGGGGGAAGCCTGAGCCAGTGGGGCCTCAGTGTGCCCGGCTGCGGTGGCTGTGGAGGCTGCGCTGGTCGCCGCCGCAAAGGCAGGGTTTGCCTGATCGGCCGCTACGACTGCGCTGGCTGGCGCGCCAGGGATGGGCGCGCCAGCGTCTGCACTGTTTTGGCTGGTCATTATGGTTCTCAGCTCGCTTGGTGGTGGCCCGGTTGCAGCTCAGTTGCGGCCACGCTTGACAGCGTGGTGTAGCACCGCGTCCACAGTGGTGCCGCGTCGCTTGAGGGCTAGGGTTTCGCGTAGCTGCTCCACTTCCTCATCCTCACTGCGTTCGACGCCGTCAGAGCGAATCCAGGACACCAGATCGTCAAGCTGATCGTCGCTGTAGGCCTGCAACGGCAAGCCCTGGGCGATCGGTGGGCGCACGTCACGCTCGCGGGCAGTGTCACCGGCCCCAGCACCGTCACCGGCTCCAGCTGCATTAGTGCCGACGGCGCCCTGGCCAGCTCCTTGGGAACCCTGCCCGGCGGCGGCCGCGCTGTGGGCACTGGCCGCGCTAGCGCCCTGGCCAGCGCTGCTAACGCCAGCGGCGCTGGAAGAGAGACCAGGCGGGGGAGGAACCGGCCGCTCACCGGCCGCGCCAGTCCCGGTAGCGCGAGCCCCGGCCCCAGTGGTGACGTCATTGCGGCTGCCGAGCCCAGAGCCAGCCCCGGCAAGCCCACCGGCCCCGAGCCCAGAGCTAGCCCCATATCCGGCTGCCGCCGAGTCGCCGTCGTCGCTAATTAGTTCCGGAACCGCCTCGCCGTCGTCGCTGACACTTTGACGCTTATCAACAATGTCGAGCACCAACTGGCAGATGCGCTCAGCCTCAGCGGAAGGATCCACAAACACGCCGGCACTAAAGGCCCGGTACACGGTCCAGCCGCGCCGCTCCAGGCGCTCCACCCAGTAGCGCTCACGCATACGCACCGAAGGCTCATCCATATAAGCCTCGTCGTCGGTAAGCACCGCCACCAGCAGCTCATCGGGGTAGTCGGGGTGACCCACAGCCAGCGGAATCGCCCCGGGCCCATCCGTGCCGTAACGCGGCACCACAGACAGGCCCATCTGGAAGCAGTGCAAAGCCAGATCCAGCAGCAGGCGGTCAGGGGCCTTACCGGCGTCGTCGAGAGGCAGCGGACCCACCTGGGCGCGTTCAAGCAGCTGACGCAGCAAACGCTCCCCAGCCCCATGCAGGCGTGAGGGGTCAATATCGGCCGCACTCAGGCAAGAAACCACGGTGGTAGTGCCGCGCGAAGCACACAGCGCCGCCACCAGCCCGCCGGCGCCGTCGCGAGTAGACAGCTGCCCGAAAGAGTGCACCAGGGAGCCGTTGGGGGTCTTGGCGTAACCCACCGCAATAATGATGTGGTCGCGGCGCAGACGGTAAGCCTGGCTGATATCCACCACCACAAACGGCTCGGACTTGTCGGCGTTAAAGAACTCCTCCAGGGCGGGAGAGCCGTTAGTTTCGGCCGCCACCGCCGCGCGGATCGCCTCAGCATGACGCGAGTTGAGAGCCACCACAGCCAGGGACTGCTCCGGGCGGGTTAGGGCGGCGTCAATAATGTGATCGACGACGGCGTCCACCTCGGCACGTACCGTCTCCACCTCGTTGCGGCCCGGGGCGGGAGTGCCGCGCCCATCAACCGCAGTCAGGGTCAGGGTTTGGGCCCCCGGCGGGGAGGGGATCACGTCAATCACGTCGGCGTAACCATTAGCAGCCAGGAAGCGGGCAATCTCCGGGTCCAGGTTGTGGCGGGTGGTGGACAGCTGCACGTGCTGGAGCACCGGCGCCAAAACCCCAGCCACACCGTTATCAACCGCGTGGGAGTCACCCACCACCACCAGTTGCCGCGAGCGCGCCAAAGCCGGCACTACCTGGCTTAACGGCAGCGGGTAGGAGGCGTCAATGATCACCAGATCCACCCGGGTGGTGGGTTTAAGCACGCTGGGCACCAGCGAGGGCGGCACAATCCAGATCGGCTTGATGATTTTGGCCAGCGGGTAGGTGTCCAAAACGTCGCGCAGGGAGGCGTTGTCGCTGCGGCCCAGGGCCCGGTACAGGGCGCGGGCTTGTTCCTTGTCTGCCCCCACCTCTTGGCGCACGCGCATGGCGTAGGCCTGGGCTACCGGCGCGGCCAGGGTGTGTACCTGGTTGATGTCGGCTTGGCGCAGCTGGGAGGCCAGGTTGGCGAGGGCGGTGGTGTCTAGGCCGCCCATGTCGGGGTCTTCCGCCAGGCAGTGGGCCAGGATGGAGGACCACCAGCAGTAGGTCAGCTCTTGTTCCAGGTGCTGCTTGGGCACCTGACGCTGGGCCAGGTCCGCCACCAGGTCGGTTAGGCCATAGTGCTCTAGCTGCTGCTCAATGCTGTTGATGCGGGGAATGTCTTTGGCGCTGGCTTCTTCAGTGTCCAGCTCACGCAGCATCGAGTGCAGTTTCATGATGGACATTTCCATCAGGTCCATGCCCTCAGCCGGCCCCTCCAGCAGCGGCGCCAGCTCAGAGAGCATCTGCTCGGTTTGGGCGGCGACGCGCTCCATTTCGTCTAGCCCCAGCGGTAGGCGCGGCCAGCCCCCTTCGCTGGAGTAGCGTTGCCACTGTTCTCGACGGCGCTGCACTAGTACCAGCTCAGAGTACAGGTCTTCGACTTGGCGGCCCGGGCGCACCAGAGAGCGGGCTTGTTTAATGAAACGACGCCGGTCAGAGCCGCTCATTTCTACGTGCTTGTCGCGGCGCCACTGCTTGGTGGCGGTGGCGATCACCATGTCTGCGGCGGAGCGTTCAAAAACTTCGGGCACAAACACGTCTAGGGATTCACGTACCCCGTCAAGCATGGCTAGCTGCTCATGCCACTGGCTCAGGTTCAAGGGGCGGTGTAGCTCAGTTTGGGTGATGGCGGAGCTGATCTGTTCACGCACCAGCGGCAGTAGCTCTGTGGCCAGCTCATGCACCTTAGAGACGGTGCGTTCAGCCATAATTGCACTGTTTAGCGGCACCTGCGACCAGGGGTTAGCAGGCCGATCCTTATCCAGCATCCCCAGGTCATAGGCCTGGGTGAGGATCTTGTTGGCGTTACTTAAACCCTGCATGTCAAGGTTAGCTAGGCCCGCAGAGCTGATGCGGGCACGGGTGCACGCATGGTTATCGCCGCTAGTGAGCTCCACCAGCTCATCTAGCGCCTCATACACCGACACGTTCCAGGGGTGACGGCGCTTGTGTAGCGCGTCCGCGTAGCGTTGCATCCGACGACGCAAAGACACCAGGTGAGCGCGGGTGGTGGCGATAGCCTCCACATCCACCTCAGGCACCTTCACACCCATAGACTCACGGATAGAGGCCGAAGCGTGACGCCTAAAAGCGCCGTCGACAGTTAAATCCAAAACCAAATCAGACAGGCCAGCGTCGCGCAGCACCTGCGCCACAGCCCGCCCATCAGCCCCGGAGGCTGGAACATGCAGTACATGGCGGCCACTAGCGGCGGCGTCGGCCAAAATAGCGGCCAAAGTTGCGGGCACATCCACCCCGGGCGGGGCATCCAAAAGCAGCTGGGCGCCCGTGCCCACAGCCTCAATGGCATAGGCCTGGGAAGTATCTAGATCCCCAATGCCACGCTCATAGTCAGGGTCCAAATCCGCGCGGATCGCCGGCGGCAAATCAACATGCAAAGCGGCGCGGGCATGATCGTCCCCCAAAGCGGCGGCAATCAGCGGGTTAGTGCGCAGCAGCGGAATAACCGCCTCAAAGTCAGCCAGCAGGCTCTGACCCGGGTGTACAAAAGCACCCACAACCAGGCGCTCGTGATACTCAAAGCCGGGCAGGTACTCGCGCCCCAAACTGGCAATCCGGGTCAAAACCGCGCGCGGCGTGAACCCACCAGGGCTGATAGCGGCGCGAGCAATAGTTTCCACATCCACCTTGCAGCCATAAGCCTTAAGGGCCTTAACCAGCACCGGGTTAACCGCGATGGAAGAATCCAAGGTCAACGCGCTCTGGGCGGTGTCAGTGCTCAGCCGCACCGGACGCAGCAAAATCGGGGCGTTAACCGTGCGCACCGGGCCGTCGCCCACCTGCTCACTAAACTCGGCCACACCCAACGCCAAATGCACCGCAGCCTGACCAAACTGGCGTTGCAGCTGGTGCGAGCGGGTAGCCAGGGCGTTGAAAGAACGCTGCGCCACACTCAGAGAGGCGTTTTCACGCACCAGGTTACGCAGGCGTGTGGTGCTGCCGCCGTAAAGCTGCGCCAAGCCCGTGGGGTGACCGTCAGTTAAGTCAATAACCGCCGCATCCAGGAAGCTAACATCGTCAAGGCTAGCTACTTCCCCCAGCGCGTTAAGCTCGGCCCGCCAGGACTTAATGGCAATATCTAGGGTTTCGTCCAGGCTTAAAGGGGCGACGACGTCGTCCGCGTCAGTTCCGTCCGAAAAATCCGTGGGGTCTACCTCAAGGACAGAATGCTTACCAGAGCCAGAAAAACCGGCAGAACCGGCAGAACCTGCTGCGGAGGCGGCATCGGGAACTGAAGCGGGGGAGGTGGCGCTCGCGGAGTGGGAGGCGCCCGAATGCGCCGATAGGGGCGCGTCAGTTTCGGTGGGCGCGCTGGTATCGCTTGAATCTGTGGCGAAGTAGCTCTCTTCCGCAGACGTGTCGGAATTGTGCCTACGATGGCGACCGAAAGAGAAGAAAGCTGGAGTCATGGCCCTAGATTAACTGGCTAAAGTTACCGCTCGGGGCAGGGCGCGCTAAAAAGTTGACTTTTGTTATGGGGCCTTAATGGGCTATAGTCGTGCGTGCCCCTCGTGTGGCGTTATCTCGTGAACTCCCCCAGGACCGGAAGGTAGCAAGGGTAAGCGGGCTCTGGCGGGTGCGCGAGGGGTTTTTGCTGCCCTTTAGGCGTCGATCGCGGCGGACGGATTACGCTAGGCGGTAGCGCTGCAGCGCTATTGCGTCGAGCCTGCGTGCTTGGGAATAGCAAAGCGTTTAGAGTTCAGCTGTGACCACTGCTCTGTATCGCCGCTACCGCCCCGACACTTTTCAACAGGTGATTGGTCAAGAGCACGTGACCGAGCCGCTGATGGCTGCTCTGCGTGCGAACCGCGTTAACCACGCCTACCTGTTCTCTGGGCCGCGTGGCTGCGGTAAAACCACTAGTGCTCGCATTTTGGCCCGTTGTCTCAACTGTGAGCAGGGACCGACGGATACTCCTTGCGGGGTGTGTCCCTCCTGCGTGGATTTAGCTACCGGCGGCAGTGGCTCACTGGATGTGGTGGAGATTGACGCTGCCTCCCACAACAGCGTGGAAGACGCCCGTGAGCTGCGTGAACGCGCCTCGTTTGCGCCGGCTAGGGATACTTACAAGATTTTTATTCTCGACGAAGCCCATATGGTCACTAATCAGGGCTTTAACGCTTTGCTGAAGCTGGTGGAGGAGCCGCCGCCGCATGTGAAGTTCATTTTTGCCACCACCGAGCCTGAGAAGGTGATTGGCACTATTCGCTCGCGCACCCACCACTATCCTTTCCGCCTGGTGCCGCCGCCGGTGTTGGAAGACTATTTGCGCCAGCTTTGCCACAGCGAAAAGGTTGAGGTGGGCGATGGGGTGTTGCCGCTGGTGGTGCGGGCTGGTGGGGGCTCGGTGCGTGACACCTTGTCGGTGCTTGACCAGCTAATTGGTGGCTCTGACGGCAAGATTGGTTATGAGCAGGCCATTGGTTTGCTGGGGTTCACTGACACTTCTTTGCTTGATCAGTGCGTGGATGCGATTGCTGCCCGCGACGGCGCCGCCTGCTTTGAGGTAGTGCAGCGCGTGGTTTCCTCTGGTCACGATCCGCGCCGGTTTGTGGAGGATTTGCTGCAGCGTCTGCGTGACCTGCTGATTTTGGCTGTGGCCGGGGATCAGGCGCAGGCGGCTTTGGGTTCACTGCCGGTGGATCAGGTGGAGCGGATGCAGGTGCAGGCGCGCGCTTTGGGTGCTGGACAGTTGTCTCGCTGTGCGGATATGTGTGCTGCTGCCTTGGGCACCATGGTGGGGGCTACTAGCCCGCGTTTGCAGCTTGAGTTGTTGATGGCCCGCCTGCTGGTGGTGGGTTTGGCCCAGCCGACGACGGCGCCGCGCTCCCTGCCTGGTGGCGGCTCTCAGGGTGTGGTTGGGGCCCAGAGTCAAGATGGCGCCGGGCGCGCCTCGGTGGGTTCGGGCCGCGCCCCGGAGGGTTCGGGCCGTGAGGCGGCGCGGGCTGCTTTGCAACGCGCAAATATGGCAATTCCAGTGCTTGCTGAGGCCCCAAGTGGGCCGGGCGTCGGGGGAGGCGTTGGCATGAATGTGCCGGTGGCGCCCAGCGCCCCGGCGGCCCCTAGTGTTCCGGGCAGTGTTCCGGGCACGCCCAGCGTTCCGGCTGGTCCTAGCGCTGCTAGCGCAGCTTCCAGTGCGCCTGCGGCGCGCTCTGCCGCAGCGGCTGGACCCGCAACTGCTGGATCCGCTGCGCAAACCCGCTCGGCTGCCCAGGCAGCAAATAGTGCGGGTACACGCCCTGCTCAGCGGCCGGGGGCTGGCTCGTCGTCGCCGTCGGAGCTGATCCGTAACCGTTGGGGCGAAGTGCTGGCCAAAGTTAAGGCCGCTAGCCGCGTGACCAACGCCCTGGTGGGGGCTAACGCGCAGCCGGGCAAGGTGTCGGGCGAGACTTTTACGCTGATTTTCACCTCGCCGGGCCTGGTGCGCAGCTTTAACTCTGGACGCCACCCGCAGGTGGTGGCCGGGGCGCTGTATGAAGCTTTAGGTTTGCGCCTGCAGGTTCAGGCAGTTAGCGACGGCGACGCCGCAGCGGTTGCTGAGCCCGGCTCAGCCCCTTACCCACCTAGTGCAGCTAGCGCCACTCATGTAGGCGGCCGTCAAGGCCGTGGCAACGAGATGGCAGGCGGCCAGACAGCGTCTAGGCAACCTGTGCAGGGCGCAGACTCGCGCCCTGCGCAGCGTTCCAAGCCGGCTCGACGCGAAGCTGCTCCGGCGCGCGAGGCGACCCCTTCAGCTTGGGACCAACCAGCTCCGGCCAGTTGGGATGAAGACTGGGAAGTAGTGCAAATCCCAAGCTCTGGCAATGCTGGCCCGGCAGGCGCTGAGGCACCGGTAGACCAGGCCCCTAGTGACTCACATGGTGGCGCCCCCACGGACGGCCCTGCCGCTGGCGTCCCTACCGGGGCTCAGGCTGGTGACCCTGCTAGCATCCCCGCTGGTGGTCCCACGGATGGTCCACAAACCATGGGCGGCCCGCAAGCCGCTGGCTCCCCACAGGGCGGCGGCCAGGACGATTGGGCTGGGGGAGGCCAGTTTGATCAGGTGCAAGACAGTGTCTACTTTGGTGGCCCAGCGCAGGGTGAAGGGCAAGCTAGAGGCCAGTTTGATGCTGCGCCAGGCGGCACAAGCTCTGGCCTGGCAACTGTAACCGCAGGCAGCGCTGCAATTGCAGCCACCAGTGCAGCTTCGGCCAACGCCCACCTGGCGCCAGCTAGCCCAATAGCGCCAGCCGCTCCTATGGCCTCAGCCGGTTCTAGTGCAGCCGCTGCGGCCCTGGCTGCTTCGCGCGCCAACCACCCCTCTAATGGCGCGGTCAGTGCAAACAGCTGGGAAAGTACCTGGGAGGCCGCCCCGATTCCCACGCCAGACAACTACATGCCAGTGGCGCCAGAGCCTGAACTAGCCACTGTCCACCGCCTGCACCCCCTGCCTGCGCTACCCAATGGGGGAGCACAGTCAGCCCCGGCGCCAGAAGCAGCTCACAGCTGGCAACCCGATCCAGGCGCCTCCAGTCGCATGGCCCAAGCCATCGCCGCTGCAAGAGCCGCAGCTAACGCGGGCGGCGTCGTCGACGATGAAGAAGACATGCCCTCCATGGACGACGCGGACGCAGATGAATCCGGCGCTGTAGGCATAGAAGTAGTCAAACGCCTGCTGGGTGCGAAAGTAATTGAAGAAGTAACCGTGCGGGCAGATGATCGCTAAAGACGTATCTGAGCGTTAAAGACGTGGCGTCGCTGCAATCCATGCCTGGCGCGAGTTGCTGGCTTAGCGCGGCCCCAGCCACCGACCTGCGGCCCCGGCCACCAGCCCATCCGCTCAGCCGTCACCGCGCGCGCCCAGCCACCGGCTTACGCCACAGGCACCGGCTCGCGCAACCAGCCACAGCCCACACCCATTAGCTGCCAATAACAACCCAAGGAGACGTAAGTGCCCGCCATTTACGAAGGCGCAGTACAAGACCTGATCGACGAACTAGGCGCCTTGCCGGGGATCGGCCCCAAATCAGCCCAGCGCATCGCCTTCCACATCCTTGGCGCGGACGCCGCCGACGTAAACCGGCTGGCCCAAGCCCTAACCGCCGTAAAAGCCAAAGTACGTTTTTGTGAAACTTGCGGAAACGTTTCGGAGGAAGAGCTGTGCAATATCTGCCGTGATCCGCGCCGTGACCAGGGGCTAATCTGCGTGGTGGAAGAGCCTAAAGACGTCGTCGCCGTTGAAAGAACCCGCGAATACCGGGGCCTTTACCACGTGCTAGGCGGCGCCATTGACCCCCTCAACGGCATCGGCCCAGATGAGCTGCGGGTGCGCCAACTATTGGCCCGGCTGACCCCACAAGTGCAAGAAGTAATCATTGCCACTGACCCAAATATCGAGGGGGAGGCCACAGCAACCTACCTGGCACGTATGCTGACCAGCATGAACGTGCCCGTCTCACGTCTGGCGTCCGGTCTGCCGGTGGGCGGCGATCTGGAATATGCTGATGAAATCACGCTCGGTCGCGCTTTTGAAGGTAGGCGCCGGGTTGAGTAACGCCAAAAAGACGCTACGCGCAGGCTAAAACAGAAAGGACCTTTATGGCCCTGGTAGTGCAAAAATACGGAGGTTCATCCGTTGCGGATTTAGCGGCAATGCGCCGCGTAGCCGCACGGGTGATTGAACGCCACAACGCAGGTGACACGGTGGTAGTAGTGGTTTCCGCCATGGGCGACACTACAGATGAACTGTTAGATATGGCCGGGGAATTAACTGACAACCCGCCCGCCCGCGAAATGGACCTGCTGCTCAGCGCCGGCGAACGTATTTCTATGAGTCTGCTGGCCCTGGCAATCAATGAGGCTGGCGTGCCCGCAACCGCTTTCACCGGCGCCCAGGCGGGCCTGCGTACCGACGGTAAATACGGTCAGGCATCCATTGTGGGTGTGGTGCCCGAACGTGTGGCGCGCGCCGTGAGGGAAGGCAGCGTGGCAATCGTGGCCGGCTTCCAGGGCCTGGACTACGACACTGACAATGTCAACACGCTAGGTCGCGGCGGCTCAGACACCACTGCGGTGGCGCTGGCAGCCTCCCTGGGTGCGGACGTCTGCGAAATCTATACCGACGTCGACGGCCTCTTCACCGCCGACCCGCGCATTGTTCCCACCGCCCGGCGCATCACCTCCATCTCCAGTGAGGAGACTTTGGAACTGGCCGCGCACGGCGCCAAGATCTTGCACCTACGCGCCGTGGAGTTCGCGCGGCGCTACCACGTGCCCTTGCACGTACGCTCTTCCTTCTCAGACAAGGAAGGCACCTGGATTCACACCTCCAAACAGGAAGACACCGTGGAAGCCCCTATCATCTCCGGAATTGCGCATGACCGCAGCAACGACAAGCTAACCATTGTGGGTGTGCGTGACCAGCCTGGCTTCGCTGCCCGCATTTTCTCGCTTCTGGCTGGCGCCGGGGTGCAGATTGACACGATCGTGCAGGACGTGGCCACGGCCGGCAACGGCTTCACCAACATTTCGCTAACTATCCCTGAGGGTGACGCCGCCGCCGCGCAGGAAGTTCTAGCTGGCGCCAAGGAGGAGCTGGGGATCTCTGATCTACAGTTCAACCCCAATGTGGGTACCTTGTCTTTGGTGGGTGCTGGTATGCGTTCGCACCCGTGGGTCAGTGCCAAGCTGTTTGATGCCCTGTTCCAGGCGGGTATTAACATTCACCTAATTTCTTCTTCTGAGATCCGTATTTCTGTGGTTGTCGACGACGACCGTCTAGATGACGCTGTGCGTGCTGTTCACACCGCTTTTGACTTGGATGCTGATCAGATTGAAGCCGTGGTATATGGAGGTACCGGTCGATGAGTGAGCTAAATCAGGGCTGCTGCGCGGCTAAGCCGGCGTTTGTGGCCGACGGCGTGAACGTTGCGGTAGTGGGCGCTACCGGCCAGGTGGGCCGGGTTATGTGCACGATGCTAGACCAGCGTGACTTCCCGGTTAAGAGCCTGCGTCTGTTCTCTTCTGCGCGTAGCGCGGGCAGCGTGGTGACTTGGCGCGGCCAGGACGTCACCGTGGAGGATGTGGCCAAGGCTGATCTGAGCGGCATTGACGTGGCGATTTTTAGCGCCGGCGCTACCGCTTCACGCGAGTACGCCCCCAAGTTTGCTGCCGCCGGGGCTGTGGTGGTGGACAACTCTTCGGCTTGGCGTAAAGACCCGCAGGTGCCGCTGGTAGTGGCCGAGGTTAACCCGCAGGCCCTGGCCCAGCGCCCCAAGGGCATTATCGCTAACCCTAACTGCACCACTATGGCCGCTATGCCTGCGCTTAAGGTGCTGCACGACGCCGCCGGGTTGCGTCGCTTGACGGTGTCTACCTACCAGGCGGTTTCGGGCTCTGGGCGCGCTGGCGTGAGCGAGTTGGCTGGTCAGGTGCGTGCGGTGGCAGACCAGGACCTTGAGGGTCTGGCGCTGGATGGCCGCGCGGTTGAGTTCCCCCAGCCCCAGGTTTATGTGGCTCCGATTGCTTTTAATGCGGTGGCTTGGGCTGGTGGCGACGCCGGTGATGGCTCGGGTGAAACCGATGAGGAGCAGAAGCTACGCAACGAGTCACGTAAGATTTTGCAGATTCCGGACTTGGCGGCGTCGTGCACCTGCGTGCGTATCCCGGTTTTCAGTGGGCACGCGCTAGCTATTAACGCCGAGTTTGAGCGTGAAATCAGCGTGGAGCAGGCCCGCCAGCTGTTGGAGAACGCGCCGGGCGTGACCTACGTGGAGGTGCCCACGCCGTTGGACGGCGCGGGTCGTGATGGCACTTTTGTGGGGCGTTTGCGTGCTGACCAGGCCGCCGCGCCGGGTAAGGGCCTGGCCTTCTTCGCGGTGGGCGACAACCTGCGCAAGGGCGCTGCCCTAAACGCCGTGCAGCTAGCCGAGCTAGTCGCAGCCGAGCTAACCGCCTAGCTGGCGTTCAAAACCAAACAAGCGTTGCCCGGGGCGATTTTCATCGCCCCGGGCAACTGTTGTCTTACACTCATGTATAAGTTATTAACAACTTGCCATGCGGTTTTCCCCGGAATGCTGCGCTTACTTTTCTTTGGCCTCAATTCCGAGCAAAAACGCTGGTGAGAGCACCCGCTCCAGACATGTTTGTGCTTGTAACATGCAGGTATGGCTGATCCTCTGTTTCCGATGACGCTAGGCGTTGGTGCGTCTTTAGTTAAGGTACTTCTGCAAGCTAATGGCTACGTAACAGCAGCTAACCTTGTTGGGGTTGCAAAAGAAGGATGCGGCATTCTGTCTTGGTGGAAGAGCCAAGGTGGTGATGCCGATGACCAACTTGCTAAGCAGATTGCTGAAATTCTGGCAGATAAGACTCGTAGCATGTATGAGGAGTGTCGTGGCCAGGGTATTGATAAGGAGCAGCTAGGGAGTGTTGTTACTGAGGTTGAGATTCTTTTCAACAAAGTTGTTGAAAATGATGAATTACTCCTTTTAGCTGTAGAAAATCCTGCCAGTTTCTCTGAGGTACTTCAGGATGATATTAGGCAGCGGCGTAAAAATATTGAATCTCGACTTGAGCCTTATTTTGATAAACTTGTTAAGGCTGCGGTTGATGAGTATGTCGAGCTTGCGCCTTGGTCACCAAAATTCCAGATCGAGGCACTTAAAGACCTTACCAATAAGGTTGATGGAATTCTGAAAAACACTGCCAAAGAATCGGTTATTTTCGGGAGACGCCCAGATATTGCTGACTCTTATTATATTGAGCGTGAAGAACAGGTACGACTGTACAACCTAGTAAAGGAAGACCCTCGACTGCGACTAGTCTTGGTTGGGATGCATGGTTGCGGTAAATCGCAGTTGGCTTCTGACCTTGCACAACGGTGTGAGAAGCAGGAATGGAGCCTTGTTGCCTGGATTAACGCAGCCTCTAGAGAATCTGTACAAAGTGATTTGGCCGAACTCGCTCAGCGGCTTCCAATTGATCGAAGTGATGAACCTACTCAGGATCAGTTAATCAATCGTTGTCTTGATTATTTCAAGTCTGCCAACGCCACTGACAGACTTATTGTCTTTGATAATGTTGAAGATATTAACGATCTCACTGGTTTAGTTCCGCGCGGTAACGGCTTGCGGGTGGTAGCTACTACCACAAATGAGTACGGTTGGAAGAACCAATCCTGGGATCAAATCAAGATTGGTGTATTTTCTCGTGAGGACTCAATTGAGTTGTATGAGCAGGTGTTGGCTGAGCGTGAGCGTGTGTTGGGGCCTGATCACCCTGATACGTTAACCATCCGCAACAACCTGGCTGGTGCTTATTACTCTGTTGGGCGTTTTGGTGAGGCGATTGAGTTGTATGAGCAGGTGTTGGCTGACCGGGTGCGGGTTTTGGGGCCTGATCACCCTGATACGTTAACCGTCCGCAACAACCTGGCTGGCGCTTATAAGTCTGCTGGGCGTCTTGCTGAGGCCGTTGAGCTGTTTGAGCGGGTGTTGGCTGACCGGGTGCGGGTTTTAGGGCCTGACCACCCTGACACGTTGGCGGCTCGTAATAACTTGGCTGGCGCTTATTACTCTGTTGGGCGTTTTGGTGAGGCGATTGAGTTGTTTGAGCGGGTGTTGGCTGAGCGTGAGCGGGTTTTGGGTTCTGACCACCCTGACACGTTAACCACTCGTAATAACTTGGCTGGCGCTTATTACTTCGCTGGGCGTTTTGGTGAGGCGATTGAGTTGTTGGGGCGGGTGTTGGCTGAGCGTGAGCGGGTTTTGGGTCCTGACCACCCTGACACGTTAACCACTCGTAATAATTTAGCTTTTGCTTATCACTCCGCCGGGCGTTTTGATGAGGCGATTGAGTTGTATGAGCGGGTGTTGGCTGAGCAGGAGCGGGTTTTGGGTCCTGACCACCCTGACACGTTAACCGTCCGTAATAATTTGGCTTTTGCTTATCACTCCGCTGGGCGTTTTGGTGAGGCGATTGAGTTGTTTGAGCGGGTGTTGGCTGACCAGGAGCGGGTTTTGGGGCCTGACCACCCTGGCACGTTAACCACTCGTAATAGCTTGGCTGGTGCTTATGAGGATGTTGGTCGTTTTGGTGAGGCGATCGAGTTGTTTGAACGGGTGTTGGCTGACCAAGAGCGAGTTTTAGGTCCTGATCACCCTGACACGTTGAATGCCCGCGATAATCTGGCTCTTGCTTATGACGCTGTTGGGCGTCTTGCTGAGGCGATCAATGTATGGGAGGAACTGCTTCCAGACTGTCGGCGGCTGTTGGGGCCAGAGCACCCGCTGACCAAGCTAGTGCAGAAAAATCTTGAAGCAGCTAAGCGCAAGATGAACCCGCCAGATGCGCCGTCACCAGAAACGGGTGAGGACTAAACTCTGCCAACTCTGCGGAAGCGCGGAGTGTAGAGCGAAGCAACTGCCGCCACTAGTTACTGCAGCTTGCCGTGCAGGTTGTGGGTGGGTTACTTAGCGTTGCTTTTCGGCGGAGGTGCCAAATGGTTGGCGTGAAAAAGTAACAGCTCCAAGGCTTAAAACAGCTAGGAATGCTACACATACGCAGATTTCCCAGCTGGGGGCGAGTAGTGGCTTGCTGTTAAACAAGCTCACTCGGATCAGGTCAACCAGGTAAGTAACTGGATTACACCTAGCAATTGTGGCAGCCCAACTAGGGAAAGCCTCAATAGGGTAAAACGCGCCAGCAAAAGTAATCAGCAAGACGCTAGTAAAAGACACAGCCAAAAAATTATTGTGCCTAATTGTTACCTGAGTGCCCAGCATAGCTGCCAGAAAACTAGTGCCTAAAAGTAACCCCACACTTGCAAGCAGATACATTGGTTGACCTATTGGTCTATAGCTAACAAAGGGCATGGAGATAACAATAATCACCAGGCTTTGCATAGCTGCTAAGAAAGTCTGAATAAGAGCGTGTGCGTTCACGAATGCAGGAAAACCACCGGGAGATAGACGCACCACATCCAAGCGAAGCCCCTGGATTTCCTCGCGGGCCTCATAGCTTGAACCCTGTATAGCATTAGTAAAAACGTTTACAACAGCCACTGAGATAATCATGAACGCAATGCCATAGCTAGGTGCTAGGTAAGTTGCTGCAAAGATTGCGAAAAGCGCAGTAGAAAGCAGTGGGCGAGCCAACATTGAAAACGTATCGGTAGGGTTACGTCGCAAGGTTTGGTAATAGCGGTAAGCAGTAGCACTAATCAAAGCGAACCTCCAAATGCGCCGTCGACCTGATACTTTTTAGTTGAGCGCTTCACCCACGCAACACCAAACAGCAGGAAAATAAAGCTAACCAAAATTCCTAGCAAAGCATGGCTCGGGTTAGAAGTGCGAATAAACTCGTTTAAATGCGTCAGCGGTGACAGTTGGGCTGCAATCCGAGTAATACCAGCGAAAGTATTCAGCGGCCACAACACACAAGAAAATATTACTAGTGCGTCAAGAAGAAGATTTATGAAGTGAAAGGTTCGGTTAAAACGAACCTCAAATCCATACACCAAATACACGCAGCCTAGTGAGGTGGGAACAGCGAGCAGCGCATAGCCCAGCATCTGCCACACAACCACCGGGAACCCTAAAGCGAACCCCAAGGTAAACACAGAAACTAGTGATGAAAACAGGTAAAAACAGCAAACTCCACCAGTGTAGCCAGACAGCCAAGGGATAACTGAGCCCTCTGAATGTAAGAAAGTATCCAAGCGGCCCCCGCCTGCCAAACCCTGGATAGACACCAAGCATTGGATTACGACGGCAGTAAAAAACGCCCAAACCATATTGGTGTACAAGAAAAAGTTTTGCGTGTCAGACTCAAGATAAGCGCGCCCAAGAAACAATAACGGAAGCACTTCCATGAGCGGCACCACCACTAAAACCCGCAACCAAATTCCCGGCTGGCGAGCATTCATGGTCAGGCTGTAGCGCATATGCGCAAATAAACTTCTCACTCAGCACCGCCCAAAAGCCAGAAAGTATCAGCAAGCTGAGCGTCCCGGCGAGTGTAAGTTAGCCCCATCTGGTCAAGCAGATTCGAGTTGGATAAACCAAAAGCAAGCACGTCAACTTCCACTCCGTCGTCCTGACGAATAACGGTGCGCGCCCCAAGCTCATCATTTAAGCGAGTAATAACGCTCTGCTTCTGACTAGTTGGTACTTGCAGTTGGTAAACCACCTCTCCAGCACGCACACGTAACTGCTCAGGCGAGGCGTCAGCCATTATGCGGCCCTTAGATAGAAACAGCACCCGATCGCATAGATCATTAACCTCAGTCATGATGTGGGTGCTCAGCAGCACGGTTACTCCACTGTTTTGCAGGCGTCGTATTACTCCGTACACGTCATTTGCTGCCAGCGGGTCTAAACCAGAAGTGGGTTCATCAAGGAAAATGAGCTTCGGGTTGGTGACCATGGCTCGGGCGATGTTGACGCGCTGCTTAAGTCCTGTCGACAAAGTCCACACCTGATCCCCGCTGCGATCAGCCACATTACAAAGCTCCATAGAACGGTTGATCCGCTTAGCGCGCTGTGCCTTGTGGATGCCGTACAGGCGGCAGACATACTCCAAGTTCTCTCGCACTGTTAACAGGCCAAACAGCTGGCTTGAATTACTGGCAAAACCTAGCTGTTGACTCCACTGCTTGGACTTTTTTCTGGGTAAAGGCTTGAGTAGGTCAGCGCCAAGAACCTCTAAACACTTAGCTCGGGTTGGCACCCATAGCCCACTAATGATGCGCAGCAGTGTTGTCTTGCCGGCACCATTTGGGCCAATCAGGGCTACAACCTGACCGGTTTCAAGCGTCAATGATTCAATCGATAAAACCAGGCGATCGCCGAAAGCCTTATCTACACCACTAAGAGCAGCAATTTGTGTCATACCAAAACTCGTAACCAGTAGCTGCGGTGCTGGGTAGGTCTGCCTGCGTCAGCTCGCAGCACTAACGTCTTTGTGATCTAGGTTAAAAATATGGTAGCTGTTTTTGTGGGAATTTTTCAGATTTTGGTGAAAATGCGGGGGGTACAGTCTGAGTGGCGGGCCAGGTTCTAGGGGGTGGGAGTTGGCGACGGCGTCGAGCCAGTCAGGGGTGCAGTCGAGCCTGCTACGGGAGGGCATTGTCAACCTGCTAGGGGAACGGCGTCGTCGGAATAAAAATACTTAACCTGGCACGCAGCTATTTGAGATAGTGCAAACAATATGATTTATCCCTTGTGGTGCGCGACACTTAGGATTAGGCTTGTGTTGTTGGCACTTCAATAAGGGGGCACTGCCTTCGGGTAGTGATTTTGAAGGGTCTTGGGGCTGCTCACATCTAAATGTTGGCGCGACAATGCTGGTCGCGCAGTGGATGCGGGATTGGTGATTATTTAGCTTCCCTGAGTGACAGGGTAAGAAGATAGTGCGTACCTAAGGATGCTTACATGAACATTCTCAAGCAAACTACAAATAGCAGCAAAGCGACGATCATGGCGGTTGCAACAGCTCTAGCAATTGCCTTGGCTGTTACAGGCGTCTTCTTCTGGAATCGCCTCACTAACAACACCAACACCATCTCGGCCGCTTCCAACATGAGCGCCCCTGCTTCTGTCACTACCTCCTCCAGTGCGCAGAGTTCACCCCTAGCTAAGGCAACCAAAACCCCTACCGTCACAACCCCTACACCTACTCCAACGCCTACCCCAACTGTCACGGCTTCGAGTATGCCTCCATGTGAAGATGGGACCTTAGCTCCCGATGGAACCTGCCTGCACCCGGCTTCTGTGAAGTGGCTTAGTGATCTGCTGCCTGATCCGACCACCGTAGATCGCACTGATCCTGACGCGGTGTGTGCCGCTTATGTCATCACGTATCAGACTTGGGATGCCTCACGCGATATCACGACGGCGTATGCCTCTATCCGGTCAAGTGTTTACGAAACTCCTGAGATTCGCGGAAACCACATCCCCAATCCTGACGTAGTGAAGGGACAAGGAGAATTCCTGCCGCTTGTGCCCGGTAAATCACACACCACTGTCACTATTAAGTACATATTTACTGCCGGTGAACATAACAATCCTGAACGGATCCCTGGCCATTGGCATCGTACAGTAGGTTTCGTTCGTACCTACGCTGACGGTTCCCATGAACCTGTTAGCAGTTTGGCTTTCATTAGTCTCACTAAACAGAAAGACGGTACCTGGGCGGTAAGCGATAGCGATTGGCACTACTGACACGCTGAAAACTAACTAAGGGCGACGGCGTCGAGCCAGTCAGGGGCATAGTCGATCCTGCTACGGGAGGGTATTGTCAACCTGCTGGGGGGACGGCGTCGTCGCCATAAGCTGCGCACAGGCGTGGAGAACTCACTGGTTCTACTCTGGTTTTTGTGATGGATCGGAGTTATAGCTCGCCTTGTACATCCATATAATTCCGACCAGACTTTGTACGCTAAACACAATTATCGGAATAAGTATAGAAATAGTCTCGTGGTAGATTCCTTGAAGGATAAAGAGTAAACCTGAATCTGCATAAGCAATGGCTAAGCAAATGAGTGGTACTGAACCTGCTCGTTGAACCTGATACCAGGACGACTCTGACTCTAATGCTGCCTTCGTCCTGATTCCCGCCCACATATTTGGAGGCAACTTGTCATTTCGCATAGCTCGCGCTAGACCAGCCAAGCAGAAAGCGCTAACAAACACTAAGAGTCCTAGACCAAATGAGATGAGCCCATCCATCAGATTAGTCCCTTCCAGACTTAGCTTCACTGCTAGATAGAACCATCTTATAGCATGATGCAAGATGTTGAGTGATTGATGTCTCTACATACATTGAGCACGTGGCGGGCGTCGTGCTTCATTTAGTTTGAGCGCTTAGCGTGCGCTCACGCACGGACCAAAGGTGGTCACGATGGATACAAAGGCTGGGGTGGGTGCAGTACGAGGCCCGCTGGGTGCAAGGTTCGGCATCGTGGGCGCCATAGCCCGGCAGAGTGCATATGCCAGGAAGATAAACATACCAATCCAAGTAATTAGAGGCCCAGGCAAATCCTTGCATGTTAAATATCCAATACCTCGTAGGGTTTTGCTGAAAGCGCGGATTTACATTGCTCAGCCAAGTACGCATCCGCCAACTCCAGCTGTGCAATATCTGGATATACCTCTAGCGTTTTGTCACCTATTAA
>ERZ773213.218-NODE-218-length-36887-cov-34.261892_pt1 | contig 36887 bp, 26 predicted proteins | sample MGYA00580996_ERZ773213 | MGnify/ENA primary metagenome ERZ773213 (study PRJEB29015, sample SAMEA2738152) | human oral metagenome | biome: human oral; feature: human-associated habitat; material: saliva | place: China | collected 2197 ...
AGCCTCCCATTCCCTGGACTTCAATTTCGATGTCCAAGAAACGGGAGGCAGTTCAAGTGGGCGGGGGGAAACTTTTGTTTAAGTATCGCTAGTTAACTACTAGCGGACATTTGGGACCGTTAGCGGTTTAATTAGGGCCAGTGAGCGGCTAAAGTGGGTACGTGAAAATCCTGCTTCTGGGCTCTGGTGCACGTGAACATGCGCTGGCCCGTGCCTTATCCCGTGACCCTGAAACCACTGAACTTGTTGTAGCACCGGGTAACCCCGGCACTGCGCAGATCGCCACTAACTTGTTCATTGACCCCAACAGCCCTGATGAAGTAGTCACCTTGGCTCGTGAGATGGGGGCTGACCTGGTGGTGGTGGGCCCGGAGGCGCCACTGGTAGCAGGCGTGGCTGATGCTTTGCGTCAGGCAGACATTGCGGTGTTTGGTCCCAGTAAGGCGGCTGCCCGCTTGGAGGGTTCTAAGGCTTTCGCTAAGGAAGTTATGGCCTCCGCCCATGTGCCTACCGCCAGTGCCCGCGTTGTCACTAGCCCTGACCAGCTAGAGCAGGCTTTGGATGAGTTTGGTGCCCCCTATGTGGTCAAGGAAGACGGGCTAGCTGCCGGTAAGGGGGTTGTGGTTACTTCTGACCGTGACGCGGCGCTTAAGCACGGCCTGGCTTGCCTAGAGCGCGAGGGCGGCGCCGTGGTGGTTGAGGATTACCTAGACGGCCCGGAGGCCTCGGTTTTCTGTGTTTGTGACGGGCGCACTGTGCGCGCACTGAGCCCCGCTCAGGACTTTAAGCGTATTGGTGACGGTGACGCCGGCCCGAACACGGGTGGTATGGGTTCGTACACGCCGCTGCCTTGGGCCCCGGATGACCTGGGGCAGCAGGTGATAGAGCAGGTGGCGCAGCCGGTGGTTGACGAGATGGCTCGCCGAGGCACGCCTTTCATTGGTCTGCTTTACTGCGGCCTGGCGCTAACCAGCAAGGGTATGCGCGTGGTGGAGTTTAACGTGCGTTTTGGTGACCCTGAGACTCAGGCTGTGCTGGCGCGTCTAGACTCTTCACTGCCCCAGCTGTTGCACGCGGCTGCGGTGGGGCGCCTAGATCAGGTGGCTGAGCCTCAGTGGAGTGATAAGGCTGCGGTTGACGTGGTTATTTCCGCTGCCGGCTACCCCTCCACCCCCACCACTGGGGATGTGATTAGCGGTATTGAGCAGGCTGAAGCTGACCCTGACGTGCATGTCCTGCACGCGGGAACTGCCCATAATGACGACAACGAGCTAGTTACCGCCGGTGGCCGGGTGCTGTCGGTGGTGGCTTTGGGTGAAGATGTGGCCGCAGCGCGCGCTAAGGCTTACGCGGCGGTAAGCAAGATTAAGTTCGACGGCGCCTATCACCGTAGTGATATCGCCGCCCCCGCCTATGTGGAGCGTTAAAAATGGGAATTGAACTACCTGCCGCACCGGTTCTAGACGGCTGGAAGCACCTGGTTTCCGGCAAGGTCCGTGACGTTTACGTGCCCGCCCCCCAGGGGCCGTGGGAAGGCGAGGATGTTCTGCTGGTGGTGGCCAGCGACCGCATCAGCGCCTATGACTATGTGCTCAGCTCGCAGATTCCCGACAAGGGCAAGGTGCTAACCGCCCTGAGCGTGTGGTGGTTTGAGCAGCTGGAGCAGGTAGTACCTAACCACCTGCTGTCGCTGGATGTGCCCGCGCAGGTAGCTGGGCGCGCCATGATTTGCCGTCGCCTGGACATGTATCCGGTAGAGTGCGTAGCTCGCGGCTACCTAACCGGCTCGGGCCTGGTTGAATACCGCGCCGGCCAGCAGGTGTGTGGGGTGGCTTTACCGCCTGGTTTGGTGGAGGCATCGCCGCTACCGGAGCCGATTTTCACCCCTGCCGCCAAGGCTGAGCTGGGTGACCACGACGAGAATGTTTCCTTTGAGCGGGTGGCGCAAATGGTTGGCATAGAGCCGGCCCAGGCACTGCGCCAGGCCACCTTGGAGCTGTACACGCGCGCCGCTGATATCGCTAAGCAGCGTGGCATTATCCTGGCTGACACCAAGTTTGAATTTGGGTGTGGCAGCCAGGGTGAACTGGTTTTGGGTGACGAGGTACTAACCCCTGATTCTTCCCGTTTCTGGCCGGCTGACCAGTGGGTTGAGGGTCAGGTGACGCCTTCTTATGACAAGCAGTTTGTGCGTGACTGGCTAGCTAAGGAAAGCGGCTGGGATCGTAACAGTGGCCAGCAGCCCCCGGCCTTGCCTGAGCAGGTAGTTGAGCGCACCCGCGAGCGCTACCTGGAGGCCTACGAGCGCCTAACCGGCAAGCCCCTGGCCCTGTAACAGCAACTGCCGCGCCGTGGCTGTAGCGGCTAGATACAGATTTGGGTGGGATGCTGTAAGCGTCCCACCCAAAAGTGTTTTTAGGGCCGGGCAAGGTTTTTGGTTACCGTTCCCTTGCCCGGCGCCTTTGGTTTAGCTTTGGCGACGACGCCGGGCCAGCAGCAAGCCGCCGCTAGCCAGTGCCGCTAGGGCCACTAAACCAACCGCAACGTTGGCCCCGGTGTGGGCCAACACTCCATTGGAGTAGCGGGCCTGGCCAGGGGTCGGATTTAGCGTGATCCGCTGTCCAGGCAGCAATGACGGCTTAGCTGAAGGCAGCGCGCCCGGCCTGCCGGAGGCGCTGGGTAGGGCGCTAGGCCGGCCCGTGGGAGCCGCAGTGGGCTTAGCCGTGGGTGCTACGGTAGCGCTCGGAGCTGGGCTAGCTGTGGGCGCCGGGGCAGCCGTTGGCGCTGGGCTGGCCGTGGGGGCCGGAGACGCAGTGGGCGCAACCGTCGGGGCAGGGGTGGGCGCCGGCGTCGAGCCTGGCTGAGGATCACCCGCACGCCAAGCCCGGTAAGAAAACTCCAAAATGTTGGGCAAAACCTCGCCCTTAATGGAAGTTAGCCGAATCGCCTTAACCTGGCCCTCAACCGCAAACACCTGATAGTGCTTGGCGGCGTCGGCACTACCCAAAGCCACCCAAGTACCATCGCTGCGCTGGTACTCAACCGTGGCCCCAACCTGGCCGGCCACAACCACACTCACCTTGCCGCTAGCCGCCTGGGGTAGCTCGCGCACCAAATTAGCGCCTTCAGGCACCTGGGTAGCCACCAAAGCCGTAGCCCCCTTAGCGTCAACCGCATTATCTAGCGGGTGATCCTTAGCGGTAACCAAAGTGGTAGACAAACCCTTAGTGGGGCTAGAAACCTGGAACTCACGGATCTGTACCCAAGCCCCATTACCGTTAGCCGCAGTGGCCTTCAAACGTACATAACGCGCCATAGTGCCGGCGGGCGCCTTAGCCGTAATCTCAGCCTGGTTAGTGAACTGGCCCAGCGAAGTCCAGTTAGAGCCATCACCAGAAACTTCAATCTCAGCGTTATAGATCATGTCGCCAGTTTGCGAAGCACTACGGCCCTGGCTGACATGCACCAAACCAATCTCCTGCTCGCTGCCAAGATCAAGCTGGAAATAAGAGCCCGGCTGTGGGGCAGAGTTAGACCAGTAGAAAGTGTCCTCCCGGCCATCAACCGCATTAGCGGGCACATAGCTCTCCCAAATGCCCATAGTGGTAGAAGCCTCGGTCACCTTCAAGGCAGCCCCGCCCTTAGCGGGAGTCAAAGCAGCCCACTTATCCCAAGCCTTGGCGGCATCATCCACGAAAGCGTTAAAGACGCCGTCGCCCACAGAAGCCGTAATAGAAGCGGGCTTAACCGTAAAGTCCGAATCCATATCATCCACGCGGGGCGCAAGCGCGCTTTGCTGTGAGGCTTGCATAGCCATCAGGGCGCTAGTGGCCTGCTCCCCATTATTGGCGCCAATAGCCAAATAAACATCCAAAGCCGACTGGCTGGCCTTAGCCCAATCGCGGGCCGCCTCCAACCAAGGCTTAATGTCATTGTAAAAACCTTTAGATTCCATCTTGGCAAGCAGCTGCGGGGCCTGCTCAATCAACTGCAAACGCGCGCGCAAAGTAGCGGCAGTGGACTTAATAGTGGCTGCATTGCCGCTAGCTAAAGCATCATTAAAAGCCTTAACTTCACTAGACAGCTGCGGGGCGCTTTGCGAAGAAGCCCGGTAAGGCTTCCACGACTGGTTAAGATCCACAAACGCATCCAGCGCCTTAATGACCTGGCTGTCACTGCCGGCCAGCTGTGCCAAAGCCGCCTTAAACGAGACCTGAGCGTCATACTTAGGTCCATTCCAGGTGTAATCACCATAGTTAGCTAGCGACGGTAGCGAAGCATAAGGCTGAATCATTGGGTTAGAGGTGAAACCGTCAATGTACTTGTACAGGTTAGGGTCACGGCCCTCCAATGGGTTAAGGAACAGCCGCCCACGCTGGCCATCATTAACCGGGAAGTTATCCCAAATAAACAGGTGCTTATTGTTGTAGGTGGTGGCAGCCTTAGTTACCTGATCAACAGTGATCTGGTCAGAGAAAACCCCCATCCCAGTCCACTGCATACGAATATCCTGGTTTAAACGCTCACCCTGAGCCGTCTTAAACGGGTCAGTGGCGTTACCCGAATAGTTAGTGGGTACCATCATCAAATCATTGAGTTGGTTGGCCTTAACATACTCAGTTTGCACCTTGTTCAGGTAGTAAGACTGGGCGTCAGCCAGCTGCGTCCAAGGCCCCCGCGAGGGGAACTGGGTGGCGTCAGAATCGCAGTTCAAACGCGGGTTAATGTCGTCCAAAGCGATATAGAACGAGCGCACCCCAATCTTACGCAGCTGCTCAAACTTAGCCACCGTGGCGTCATACTCGCTTTGCTGGCCGTAGCAAATGTCGTTACCGGGGGAGAGGGCAAAAACAAAATCCACGTGGTTAGCGTTAGCGGCATCCACCAGCTCCTTAAGCTTAGCCAGCTCCGCCTGCGGATACAGTTCACGCCACTTAGCGCGCAGATAAGCGTCATCCTTAGGGGTGTAAATGTAGGTATTCATCTTGTGCTGGCCAGAGAAAGTCAAAATATCCTGGCGGGCCTGGTGAGACCAAGGAATACCGTAAAAACCCTCAATCGTGCCGCGCACACTCATCAACGGCCAGTCACGTACCGTAGCGTGATACAGCTTGCCGTCTTTAACCAGCTGACGCAATGTCTGTACGCCATAGTAGGCGCCGCGCGTATCAGAGCCGGTAATAGTGACGCTGTTGCCCTCAGCTTTAAGCAGGTAGCCCTCAGCGTGCTTAGGGGCCTGGCCAGCGCCGTCGCCCTGCTCACCAGAAGCAGCCACCTTAACCGTGACCTTCAGCGTGGCCGCAGCCGCACTAGTGACCTGCAAGTTATTGGCTTTAGCTAAAGCATTCAGCGTAGCTTTAGTGGGCTCGTCCTGGTTTTGCACATCAAAATGCACCGTAGTGGACTTAAACGTGGCAGCGCCGCTACCCCAACTCAGTGACTGGGGAGCAGGCAAAACCTGGGGATGGGAATCGGCTTGGGTGGGGCTAGCCGGCACAGCTACCGGACCAGTTGCGACGGCTACCGGGGCTAGACCCGTCAAAGTCATAGCCACAATAGCCAATCCGGCCGCCCAACGACGCCGAGGCAAAGTTAGATGCATTATGTCCTCTTCATCGAGATTAATGGATGCGTGGTCAGCGGCCGTTTCCACAGCGAAACAAAGGGGGCGGGGCAGGCCACGCGCGGTCAACACCAGTCTAAAGTATTAGTTACTTACTTTCCCGCTAGCCCCAAACACCTAACCAAACCAATAAATTGAGATATACAACGCCTGGCAAGTATGTAGTTTGTCCGTTGGTGCTAGTAACCTGGTAGTGACTTACGCCCGCCCATACAGGAGAAACCATGGGACGCATTGTTGTTGAAGTTATGCCTAAGCCGGAAATCCTAGACCCCCAAGGTAAAGCCGTAGTGGGTTCCCTACCGCGCCTAGGCTTCGAACAGTTCACTGCGGTGCGTCAAGGGCGCCGCTTCGAACTAACCGTAGAAGGTGAAGTAACCGAAGCAGACCTAGCCGCCGCCCGCGAAGCCGCCGACAAGCTGCTGAGCAACCCCATCATTGAAGACGTGGTTTCTGTTCGCGCTGAGGAGGCCTAAACCTTGGCACGTATCGGTGTAATCACCTTCCCCGGCACCCTCGACGACGTCGACGCCCTACGCGCCGTACGACTATCCGGAGCCGAACCCGTCAGCCTCTGGCACAAAGACGCAGACCTACACGCAGTCGACGCCGTAGTAGTACCCGGCGGCTTCTCATACGGCGACTACCTACGCTGCGGCGCCATCGCCCGCTTCGCCCCGGTAATGCAAGAAGTAATCGACGCCGCCAACAAAGGCATGCCCGTACTAGGCATCTGCAACGGCTTCCAAATCCTCACCGAAGCCCACCTGCTACCCGGCGCCCTAATCCGCAACGACCACCAAAAGTTCATCTGCCGCGAGCAGAAACTACGGATCGAAAACGCCGACACTGCCTGGACCAACGCCTTTAGCGCCGGCCAGGAAATCGTGGTCCCCATGAAGAACGGTGAAGGCAACTTCATCGCCTCCGACGAAGACCTAGACCGCCTCGAAGGCGAAGGTCGCGTAGTCTTCCGCTACCTAGGCGGCAACCCCAACGGCTCCGCCCGCGACATCGCCGGCGTAACCAATGAACGCGGCAACGTAGTGGGCCTCATGCCCCACCCCGAACACGCCGTAGAACCCGGCTTCGGCCCCGCCGGCGCCGGCGGCCTACGCACCGGCGTTGACGGCCTAGGCGTATTCGCCTCCGTCCTAAACGCAGTGCTAGCCACCGCCTGATCGAGCAGGTAGCCGGCCATTCAGAGCTAGCCAGGTGCCAAAGCTGGGCCGACCCAAGCCCGGCGCTCGCGGTTTACCAGCGGACATTCGCGGATGGCCGGCGCTCGCGGCCAACAGCCAGGCGCAACAGCTAAAAGTGGAGGCAGTCCCGACAGGGGCTGCCTCCACCAGTTTTAGCGTTCGTCTTTTAGCGTTCGTCCACCATGGTGGCGATAAGCTCCAGCCAGTCACGCAAGTGGCGGTCCGGCAGGTAATTAGCGCGCACAGATTCATGGGCCGCCAGGCCCATTTCCGCCGACTGTTGTGGGAAACGCAGTACTTCAGCTACGGCTTGGCCCCAGCTGTAGGCAGACTGTCCCGGCACCAACACCCCGTTGACGCCGTCGTCGATCTGCTCAATTAAGCCACCCACCTGGGCGGCCACCACCACAGCCTTCTTCCACATGGCCTCAGTGACCGGCAAGCCGAAGCCCTCCTGGTGGCTCATCAGCGTAATCACCGTGCTAGTGCGCTGCAAAGCGTTAACAATCAGCGCATTCACCTCGCGGTCAAGCATTGGGATAGCGGCCACGTGCACCCGCTCAGCCAGCGACGGCGGCAGCACCGCATGAGCGTCAAGCACCTGCGCCAACACGCGGGCCGCCTCAGAAGGATGCCCATTGTGGGGAGCTAGCTGCGGCTCGCCACTAGCGCTGTTAACCACCCGGGTAGTTTGCCGGCTCTTACTATCCAAAGCCGGCCCCACCAGCAGCAGGTGTACGTCGTCGGCAAGCAGCTCACGGTCAGCGGCAAAAGCCTCAATCAGCTGCACATTGCCTTTAAGCGCAGACCAGCGTGAAACCTGCGTAACCACGCGGGCCCCTTGGGGAACCGGGCCGCCGGCCAGCATCACGCCATCGAGTCTCTCAATCACCCCTGGGCGCCCATCCTCACGTATGAAAGGCACCGCATCAAAGGGAGCTACGCCGTCGAAAATCCCTGCTAAACGCACAATCGACAAGGACTCATCCAAGTCCAAAACGCGGTTTTTCGGCGAGTCGGGAACAATAGAAGGGGCAATCACGTCGCAGCTGTCCGGCGGGGCAAATGGCGGGCGGTACACATCACGGGTGAACACCATGCGGTTGGCCCAGTCCAGATAAGGCTCCAGGAAACTCCAGGCCAGCTGGCTGTGCTCGTTTAGATCCTCAGTGCCGCCGTGGCAGCGCCACACCACCCAGGCACCCGCCTCAGAGAAAGCCTGCGCCAGGCCAGCGGTGGCCGCCTCATGCAGCACCACAATGTCGCCACTGGAAATCTCATCCACCAGGTTTTCCGCGTTCGAGGACAACACGTGCTCATAAAGATCACGTTCCTTGTCACGCAAGACCCCGCCGTCGCCGTCGTAGCCATGCAGCCAGTTGTCTAGTCGCTCGCTTAAAACCCTAAACGGGGCGGGCATATCCAATTGATACCAGCGGGTGTCTATGCCCGCATCCAGCGCCAGCGCGGTAATAGTTTCTACTGCCTCGGCCACACCTGAGTCAGCAGCGGCGCTGGGGGTGATGTTGAAAATAGTGCGTCCCTGGCCTAGGCGGCGTCCGGCGTCGACGACGGCGTCCAGGCGCTTCGTGGCCGCGTCGCTGAGGTGGCTCGCTAACTCCGCTAAGGGGCGAGGGGTAACGTCGATGTTCCTCATGACACCAGTCCAACATCATTTGCTTGTGGTGCACAGCACTTTTGGGATTTTCGCCGAAAACAACAATGTGAAAAATGCTGGAGTGCACATATTGGCCGATTGTCGGCTTCCACTGTTAACTTCCCAGTCAAGACGAGTAGAGTTAGAGAGTAAATGCGCTAGGCGCACTCAACGCCGGTTAAGCGCAATTAAACGTCACGTTCAGGAGCGCCAATGACCTCCCTGCCCAATTCCGTTACCCCCGTGGAGCACCCCGATACCGTTCAGGACGCTGCGGCTAGCCCAGATAAGGAAATGCCCTACGCGGAGCTGGGCCTCAAACCGGAAGAGTACGCAGACATTAAGCGACTGCTTGGCCGCCGCCCCACCAACGCTGAGCTGGCCATGTACTCCGTAATGTGGTCTGAGCACTGCTCCTACAAGTCCTCCAAGATTCACCTCAAGCAGTTTGGCCAGAAGGTCACCCCCCAGATGCGTGAGCACCTGCTGGTGGGCATGGGTGAAAACGCTGGTGTAGTAGACATCGGTGATGGCTGGGCCGTCACCTACAAGGTGGAAAGCCACAACCACCCCTCCTTCGTGGAGCCCTACCAGGGTGCGGCTACCGGTGTGGGCGGTATTGTGCGCGACATTATCTCTATGGGTGCCCGCCCGGTGGCGGTTATGGATCAGCTGCGTTTTGGTGCGGTTGACCATGAAGACACCGCCCGCGTGGTTCACGGCGTGGTAGCCGGTGTGGGTGGTTACGGTAACTGCCTGGGCCTGCCCAATATTGGTGGTGAAACCGAGTTCGACTCCTCCTACCAGGAAAATCCGCTAGTAAACGCCCTGTGCGTGGGCGTTATGCGCCACGACGACATTCACCTAGCTAACGCCTCAGGCGCCGGCAACCAGGTGGTGCTATTCGGGGCCCGCACCGGTGGTGACGGTATTGGTGGCGCCTCCATTTTGGCCAGTGAATCCTTCGAGGATGGTATGCCGGCCAAGCGCCCCAGCGTCCAGGTGGGCGACCCCTTCATGGAGAAGGTACTTATCGAATGCTGTCTAGACCTGTTCAAGCAGGATCTAGTGCTAGGTATCCAGGATCTAGGCGCCGCCGGTATTTCCTGCGCCACCAGTGAGCTGGCCTCCAACGGTGACGGCGGTATGCACGTCAACCTAGAAAACGTGCTGCTACGCGACCCGTCCCTAACCGCCGGCGAGATCCTCATGAGTGAATCTCAAGAGCGCATGATGGCTGTGGTGGCCCCCGAAAAGCTGGAGGCCTTCATGGAGGTCATCCGCAAGTGGGATGTGGAAGCCTCCGTAATTGGTGAGGTTAACGGCTCTGGGCGCCTAACCATTGACCACTTCGGTGAGCGCATTGTGGACGTGGACCCCAAGACCGTGGCCCACGAAGGCCCCACCTATGATCGCCCCTACGCCCGCCCTGCCTGGCAGGATGAGCTAAACGCTGACACTAGCGACAAGCTGCAGCGCCCCGCCTCCTCCAAGGAGCTAGCGGCCCATGCCATGGCTATTGCGCTTAACCCCAACTACGCCTCTGCCAGCTGGGTTACCAACCAGTACGACCGTTTCGTGCGCGGCCAGACCGCCCTGTCTCAGCCCGACGACGCCGGTGTGGTGCGTGTGGATGAAAAGACCGGCTTGGGTGTGGCTATCTCCACTGACGCTAACGGGCGTTTCACCAAGCTTGACCCGGCTACCGGCGCCGCCCAGGCCCTGGCTGAGTCCTACCGTAACGTGTGCACGGTTGGTGCCCGCCCGCTGGCGGTAACCGACTGCCTGAACTTTGGTTCCCCCGAAGACCCTGACGCCATGTGGCAGCTGGTGGAGGCCATTACTGGTTTGGCTGACGCCTGCAAGGTGATGGGTATTCCGGTTACCGGCGGTAACGTGTCCCTCTACAACTCCCACGGCAAGGTTAAGGGTCTGCTTGACTCCTCCATTAACCCCACTCCCGTGGTGGGCGTGCTGGGCGTGATCGACGACGTCACCCGCGCTAACCCCTCAGGTTGGCAGGAAGAAGGCCTAGCCCTAGTACTGCTGGGTGAAACCTACGATGAGCTGGACGGCTCCGCCTGGGCTCGGGTAGTGCACCGTCACCTAGGTGGCCTGCCGCCCAAGGTGGATCTGGACGCCGAAATGGCTCTGGGTAATGTGCTGTTGGCCCTAAGTGAGGCCCGTACCCCGGCTGGTGAGCGCCTGATCAGCGCCGCCCACGACTGCTCTGCCGGTGGTCTGGTGCAGACCCTGCTGGAGGGCTCCCTGCGCTGCGGCGTGGGTGTAAGCGTGGACATCGCCAATGCGGCCACTGCTGCCGCCGACGGCGCCGGGCTGGATGACTTCACCTTCCTGTTCTCTGAGTCTGGGGCACGCTGCGTGATTGCTGTACCCGAAGGGGCGCTGCCGGCGGTTTACGCCGCCGCTGAAGCTGAAGGTGTTAAGGCTGCCCGCATTGGCACCACCGGCGGTGAACTCTTTGCTATCACCGGTCATGACATCCTCTCTCAGGACCTAGGTGCGCCTATGGTCCTAGAACTAGCGGAGGTAGGCCTCGCAGTTGAGCGCGTACTGCCTGACCTGTTCAACTAAAACACCAGGTTAATAGGTTTACCCTAGTGAGCGTTGGGGCCGACTGGCAGCAGCCAGTCGGCCCCAAGCTTTTTGTGACAAAACGTTTTTATATTGGCTTAAGGACCCGTAGCCTTACCTAATTAGCTAAGTGAAGGCATTGTATTTAGCTAAAACCGATACAATTAGCGCAACATCTAAGGTCCTATTAGCCTAAGTAAGGCAAGGCTTAAGATAACGCCATGTTGCTAAGTCAGTGCCCTAAAAGAGTTCGCGCCAAGGTGGCCGAACTGGATATTAGCGAAGAGAACCTACTACGCCTGCATGAACTGGGCCTGCGCCCGGGCGTTAACCTCCACGTGGTTAACCGCGCAGCTTTTGGCGGGGTAGTGGTAAATATTGACGGCGCTCGTGTGGCTGTAGACCGCCGCAGCGCCCACCACATCAACGTGGAGGTAATCAAGTGAGCTGCTCCTGTCACGCCACAATCACTCTGGACACCACTGTCCACGACACCACTATTGCTCTGGTGGGTAACCCCAATGTTGGTAAATCCACCCTGTTCAATGCTCTAACCGGCGCCCGCCAGCGGGTTATCAACGCCCCCGGCACCACCGTCGAAATGATGCGCGGTAACTGGAAAGCCGTTGAAGCTAACCTGCTAGACCTGCCCGGCACCTACTCGCTGCTCGCAGCCTCCCCTGATGAGCAGGTAGTGGTAGACACCCTGGCGGCTGTCCCCGGCTCCTTCACCGACCCTGAAAACGGCGGTGGCCTGGACCTAACCGTGGTGGTGCTAGACGCCAGTGCCCTAACCCGTTCGCTCTACCTGCTCGGCCAGGTAGCCCAGGCTGGACACAACGCCATGGCGGTACTGACCATGGCGGATGTGGCCGATGAGGCCCCTGACGCGGAGGCCCTAAGCAAGGTCCTGGGGATCGACGTCGTCGTTATTGACCCCCGCCACCTGGGCAACGCAGACGAATTTGCGGCCCTGGTGAAAGAAAACATTGCCCACCCCAAGTGGGTTAAAGGCATTGAGCCCTCCCACAGTGCCCCCGGCGCGCGCAAGCACGAATGCAAGTGCGGTCACTGCAAGGCAGAAGCCCAGGCCAGCGGCTTAGAGCAAGCCGACGCCATCTTTGAGTGGGTAGAAAAGCTTGAAGCCCAGGCTTTTGGCAAGCTAGAGCAGCCCCTGGAACCCTCCTTCTCAGACAAGGTGGACCGGGTTTTGCTGCACCCGCTTATGGGCCTGCCGGTGTTCTTCTTCCTAATGTGGCTGCTGTTCAAGATCGCTGGTGAATGGGTTAGCCCCATCCAGGACTTCTTTGAGCAGGCTTTTTCTGACGAGTCTAAGAGCTACTCGCTAGCCCACTTAATTGGTTTAGCGCTGAAGGCTGTTGGCTGGCAAGACAACTGGGTACATGGCCTGCTGATCGGCGGTTTGTGCACCGGTCTAGGGGTGGTGGCTTCCTTCATTCCGTTGATGTTCATCATCTTCCTGATGATCTCAATCCTGGAAGACTCCGGTTATATGGCTCGCGCCGCCTTCCTGGGCGACCGCCTCATGCGCGCCATTGGCTTGGATGGGCGCGTAATCATGCCGCTGATCATGGGTTTTGGTTGCAACCTGCCCTCCCTGGCGGCTACCCGCACGCTACCTAACGCGGCCCAGCGTCTGGTCACCACCTTAGTGATTCCGTACACCTCCTGCGCTGCGCGACTGACCATTTACCTGCTTATTACCCGCATTTTCTTCCCCACCCACACCGGCACCGTGGTGTTTAGCCTCTACGTGCTCAGCTTGATAATGGTGGTGCTGGGATCGCTGGTTTTGAAGCCGTTTATTACTAAGGGCCAGTCTCACGCCCCGCTGTTCCTGGTGCTGCCGGCCTACCAGGTGCCGCGCGTAGTGGTGACGCTGAAGAACACCTGGCTGCGTTCATGGGCCTTCGTGGTGGGCGCCGGCAAGATCATTTTGCTGATGACCCTGGTGGTGTGGCTGATGGGGGCAATCCCCATGGCTGGCGGTCACAAGTTCGCTGACTCCAACCTGCCTATGGAGGACTCGCTTTATGGCCGCACCGCCCAGGTGCTAGAGCCTGTCTTTAAGCCCGCCGGATTTGGTGAATGGCACATGACCGGTGCACTTATGACTGGTTTTGTGGCTAAAGAGACCGTAATCTCCTCGGTGGTCACCTCCTACAACATGGATCCTGAAGCTGATGGTGGTGACGCTGAAGATGGCGGCGATAACTTGGGTCAGCTGCCTAAGTTGGTGCGTGTCTCTTTCGCTAAGTCTGCTGGTGCCGACGCCATGGTGGGGGCCTACGCCTTCTTGGTGTTTGTGCTTACCTACACGCCTTGCCTGGCTACGGTGGCTGAACAGGCCCGCCAAATTGGGGCCCGTAAAGCGGCTAGCGCTGTGGGCGTGCAGCTGGTGACGGCCTGGATCTTGGCGGTGGTGGTGTTCCAGATCGGGCGACTGATTTGGTGAAGTCTGCGCGGGTGGCGCTGGGTTGGCCGCGCCTACGCCGTGCAAATGGGGTCGACGACGTCGCTGCGGGCGTTGTCGGCCCCGCCGGCTGCGCGGGTGGTCCCCAAAACCCAGGTGACGGCGCCGCAGCGGCTGCTAGCAGCAGTGCAACCAGCCTTGGTGACGGCGTCGCAGTGGCTGCTAGCAGCGCAACCGGCGCCGTCGCCCCCAAGGTGGGCACTGACGCCGTCGGCCCTAAGACGAGCACTAGCGCCAGCGTCTCTAAGGCGGGCGCAACCGGCCCGCGCCAACGTCTAACCCAAGCCCTAGCGCGCGGCGCCACCCTCACTCGCGCCGCCCAAGAAGCCGGGGTGAGCCCGCAACTGGCGGCGGTGATGGTAGAGCAGCTACGACGCAGCGGCTCCCTACTGGGCGCAACCAGCCTATGCGCCTCTGGCCTAGGGGCGTGCCACAGCCTGGAAGTGGATGAAAACACGGCGATACGCTGCGCCGGCTGCCCCTTAAGTCTCAAACGGATCAGTTAGGTGAGATGAATCATTATGTCAAGGAGTGAGATTTTCTGCGTCTGTAACCCAGAGTAAACAATTCTTTGCAAGGCTAAGACACGTACCGAGATTGCATACAGATGCCCCTCCGGGAGCTCTTAGGAAAGGGTCACTATGACCGCCGCTATCGATAAGGTTTATGCTGACGTCATCCGCCGTAACCCTGGCGAAATTGAATTCCACCAGGCAGTACATGAGGTACTTACCTCTCTGGAACCGGTGCTAGCAAAGGACCCTCATTACGCCGACAACGCTCTGCTAGAGCGCTTGGTTGAGCCTGAGCGTCAGATTATCTTCCGTGTGCCGTGGGTTGACGACGCCGGTAACGTACAGGTCAACCGTGGTTTCCGGGTTGAGTTCAACTCTGCGCTGGGCCCCTACAAGGGTGGTTTGCGCTTCCACCCCTCAGTTAACGCAGGCATCATCAAGTTCCTGGGTTTTGAGCAGATCTTCAAGAACGCCCTGACCAACCAGGGTATCGGCGGCGGTAAGGGGGGTAGCGACTTTGACCCTCACGGCCGCAGCGACGGCGAAATCATGCGTTTTTGCCAGTCTTTCATGACTGAGCTATCGCGTCACATTGGCCCTAATGTTGACGTTCCCGCCGGTGACATCGGCGTGGGTGGACGCGAGATCGGCTACCTGTTCGGCCAGTACAAGCGTCTACGTAACTCCTACGATGCCGGTGTACTAACCGGTAAGGGCCTAGCCTGGGGTGGTTCGCTGGTGCGTACCGAGGCCACTGGTTACGGCACTGTGCTGTTTGCCCAGTCCATGCTGGCTACCCGTGGCCAGTCGATGGAAGGCCAGCGCGTGGTGGTTTCCGGTGCCGGTAACGTGGCTATCTACGCCATTGAAAAGGCCCAATCCCTGGGCGCCAAGGTGATTACCTTCTCTGACTCCTCCGGTTACGTGGTGGATGAGGCCGGTGTTGACCTGGAGCTGCTCAAGCAGGTTAAGGAAGTTGAGCGTGGGCGCGTAGCCGACTACGTCAAGCGTCGCCCCTCCGCCCAGCTGGTTACCGGTGGCAGCATTTGGGACGTGACCTGCTCTGTGGCGCTGCCCTGTGCCACCCAGAATGAGCTAAACGGCGACGCCGCAGTGCGCCTGCTACGTAACGGCTGCGGTGTGGTGGCTGAGGGCGCCAACATGCCCTCCACCCCCGAGGCTGTAGAACACTTCCAGGCCGCCGGGATTCTTTACGCCCCCGGTAAGGCCGCTAACGCTGGTGGTGTGGCTACCTCCGCATTGGAGATGGAGCAGAATGCTTCTCGTAGCCGCTGGGATTTTGCCACCGCTGAAGCTAAGCTGACCGGCATCATGGCTGACATTCACCACTCCTGCCTGGAGGCCGCCGACACTTACGGGCGCCCGGGCGACTACGTGCTGGGTGCTAACGCTGCTGGTTTCGTGCGCGTAGCCGACGTTATGAACGCTTTCGGCATCATCTGATCCAAGCTAGTTCAACAACTTGACCCGCCGGGCCTAAAGCCTGGCGGGTCAATGTGTTTTAGGGTGCCAAGGAGGGTAATCTGGCCAGCTATGAGCACCCGTCGTCGTATCGACATCACCGAAGGTATCGCCGCCCTACACCACTGGCGCAACCTGTACCAGCAAGGCCAAGACGCTGACCGCAACACCACCGCCACCGCCGTGCGCTACACGCTGGAGGAGCTGGCCGCCGTCGCCCCCGGACGCAGCGTGGAAGTGCGCGTACCACCCTACGGCGCTACCCAAGCAGTAGCCGGCTCCACCCACCGGCGCGGCACCCCGCCGTCGGTAGTAGAAACTGACGCCCAAACCTGGCTGGAACTGGCCATTGGCGTGCTGGAGTGGAACGCAGCCTTAGACGAGGGCAAACTCAGCGCCTCCGGGCTACGCACAGATCTAAGCGATTTCCTGCCGCTGCTTTAAAATCCAGCTGCTTTAAACCGCTGCCGGCCCCAAATACAGGGTGGGTTAAGCGAGGCTAGTGCGCGCATGTGACAAATGGCCACATGCGTCGCTAGGGGGGATGTGACAAACTTAGAAGGTGACACTCGGTGAAATCCCGCGCAAAAGTCAACCCGTCGATTATCTAGAGTCAAAACCTGAAGATGAATGTGGCGTCTTTGGGTTGTGGGCGCCAGGTGAAGATGTAGCCAAACTGACCTACTTCGGTCTGTATGCGCTACAGCACCGTGGCCAGGAGGCGGCCGGGATCGCTGCCTCAGATGGCGAAAAAATCATGGTTTATAAGGATCTGGGTCTGGTCTCCCAGGTTTTTGATGAAACCAGCCTGTCAGCCTTACGCGGGCATATCGCGGTGGGGCATGTACGCTACTCCACCACAGGCTCCACCACCTGGGAAAACGCCCAGCCCATGCTGGGGCCGGTAGCTGAGCACACGGTGGCCCTAGCCCACAACGGTAACCTCACCAACACGCGCGAGCTAATGGAATACGTGCGTGAAGCCTCCGGCCAGGATATTTCCGGTGAACTGGGACGCGGCTCCACCACCGACACCGCCGTGATGGCCGCTCTGCTTTCCCTCACCGCCAAGCAGCACCCTGAGCTAGACCTCGAAGAGGTTTCCATGCTGATGCTGCCGCAGCTCAAGGGCGCTTTCTCAGTCACCTTCATGACTGAAGACACCCTCTATGCGGCCCGCGACCCCCACGGCGTGCGCCCGCTGGTGCTGGGACGCCTAGAGCGCGGCTGGGTGGTGGCCTCCGAGACGGCCGCCCTGGATATTGTGGGTGCCTCCTATGTGCGTGAGGTTGAGCCGGGCGAATTTTTGACTATTAATGCCGACGGCGTAGCTACGCGCCGTTTCGCCCCCGCCACCCCCACGGGTTGCGTATTTGAGTATGTTTACCTGGCTCGCCCCGACACGCGTATTTCGGGGCGCTCCATTATTGCGGCCCGTAACGCCATGGGTGCGGCGCTGGCACGCGAACACCCGGTTGAGGCTGACCTGGTGATTGCCACCCCCGACTCGGGCACGCCCGCCGCTATTGGTTACTCGCAAGAATCAGGTATTCCTTTCGCCCAGGGCATTGTGAAAAACGCCTATGTGGGCCGCACCTTCATCCAACCCACCCAAACCCTGCGCCAACTGGGTATTAGGCTCAAGCTCAACCCGGTGCGTGAGGTTATTGAAGGCAAGCGCTTGGTGGTGGTTGATGACTCGATCGTGCGTGGAAACACCCAGCGGGCCCTGGTGCGGATGCTGCGTGAGGCTGGCGCTAAGGAAATCCATATTCGTATTTCCTCCCCGCCGGTTAAATGGCCTTGCTTTTATGGCATCGACTTTGCCACCCGCGCTGAGCTGATCGCCAATGGCATGAACACCCAGGAGATTTGCAACCACATTGGGGCTGACTCTTTGGGTTACCTCTCTGTGGAGGGCATGGTGGAAGCCAGTGGCCAGGAGGCTTCACGCCTGTGTATGGCTTGCTTTGACGGTAACTACCCGATTGAGCCCCCACATGCGGCCCCGGTGATTTCCACCCTGCCGATCTCGCGCGTGCCCTCGGTGTACCGCCGTCGCCGCGACGAAAACAAAACTGACGCGCCCCTGCCGCGTCGCAACTCAGTGGTACCACGCATTGAAGGAGTCAAGTAATGAGTGAAGTTACCTATGCCGCTGCGGGCGTGGACACCGAGGCAGGTGACCGTGCCGTTGAACTAATGAAGGCCTCCGTGGCCGCCACCATGACCCCCGCCGTGGTTGGGGGAGTGGGCGGATTTGCCGGGCTGGTGGATGTTAGCGAGCTGCGCGACTACCGTCGTCCGCTGCTGGCTACCTCCACTGACGGTGTGGGCACCAAGGTGGCTATCGCCCAGGCCCTAGACATCCACGACACCATCGGCCAGGACCTGGTGGGCATGGTGGTTGACGACATCGTGGTGGTGGGTGCGCGCCCGCTGCTGATGACTGACTACATTGCTTGCGGCCATGTGGTGCCCGAGCGCATTGCGGACATTGTGCGCGGCGTGGCCCAGGCCTGTGCGGCTGTGGGCACCCCATTGCTGGGTGGCGAGACCGCTGAGCACCCCGGTTTGATGGGCCCTGATGACTACGACGTCGCCGGTGCGGCTACGGGTGTGGTTGAGGCTAGCCGCGTGCTGGGTGCTGAGCGGGTAAGGGCGGGCGACGTACTGATTGGTATGGCCGCCTCGGGCTTGCACTCTAACGGATATTCGCTGGTGCGGCGGGTAGTTGAGGTGGCCGGCTGGGGCCTGGAGCGTCACGTTGACGAGTTTGGCCGCACCCTGGGGGAGGAGCTGCTAGAGCCCACCCGCCTATACACTCGCGCCTGCCTGGCCATGATTGAGGGCGTGGGTAGTGGCCCTGACCCGGCTACTATGCATGTGCACGCTCTTAGCCACGTCACCGGTGGGGGCCTGGCTGCTAACTTGGCGCGGGTGCTGCCCTCTGGCTTAATTGCCGACGTCGACCGTAGCGCCTGGCAGATCCCGCCTGTCTTTGATGTGGTGCGCCGCCTGGGTAATGTGCCCTGGGATGACCTAGAAGGCACTTTGAACCTGGGTATCGGCATGGTGGCGGTGGTGGATGAGTCCATTGCTGAAGCTGCCATTGAGGTAAGCCGCGCTGTCGGGATTGAGGCTTGCGTGCTGGGTAGCGTACATAAGGCTGATGAGTATGAAGTCACTGGTCGAGTAGTTAGCGGCACTAAGGGTGTGCAGGGTGGCGCAGTGGATATCCACGGCGTCTACCGCATCTGAGCTGCAACAACGCTAGAGCGTGGTGGGGACTGGCCGGCGGCCAGTCCCCACTGGCGTTTAGGCGGTGTCTAGGAGCGCATGTGGGGGACCCGGCGGGGCAAATTGAATGGGGTGAGGGGAGGGTGATACGTTTTTAGAGTCCATCTAGCACTAGTGATAACTGTGACACTAGTCATAATTATCGTGTTCCCCTGCCTAGGGGATGAGCCTATGTAGTGTGTCAGAAGGACGTTTTCCCCGCGAAAGCGGGGATTTTTTTTGTTCTGGCCCGGTTAGTTTGCTTCTTATGCACTACATGTTTAATTTTTTGCAATATGTATTGTGTAAGAGGAAAGTGCTACACTTTTAGACATCAACCCCGCCGGTCGATGTCGATCCGCTGGATCGTCAGCAGCTCTCTCTAGAAATCCCATGCTAATCCTCAGCAAATTTTTGGGAGGGCAGTTTCAAGCAAGGAATTAAAAGTGATTCGCAAACCTGCTCCCGCATTCCCGTTGCCGCAGCCGCAGTTGGAAGCCTGTAAGCTATCTGAGCTGGCCCGCAGCTTTTGGGCTAAAAGTGGTAATGCTGAAACCTGGCTCTCAGTGGTGCAGCACCTGCTGGACAGTGCAGACATAGCGGGTTATCTATTCGATGAGTATCTAAGCGAGCATCACCGTCAGCTCATGGCCTCAGTGTGGGGTGGTGATCAAGCCAAAGCTCGCGCTAGTTTCATGTTCTTAATGTCAGTACATGACGTGGGTAAGGTGAGCCCCCAGTTCTCGTGCCAGCGCACAGACCTGGCCCAACTGATCCGTAACCAGGGCCTGACGGTAATGCGCAAACAGGACTACCCTGAACGCTCATACCTACCTCACGGTTTGGTTAGCCAGTTCGCCCTATGGGATGAAATCAGTGAAGCTGGCGGTAACCGGCTAGCTGCCCGCCAGTGGGCAATTCTGGTAGGGGTACACCACGGACGCTACCCGAGCACTGACGCCGTCGCCCTAGCCCAGCAACAATACAGGTACCAGGAAGGCTCCAGTCAGGACGATCCGCGCTGGGGGCAGGCTCGCTCAGAAATTCTGCGCTTCATGGCTCGCCGTAGCGGTTTCCCCCTAATCGCCCCCGACACCGCTCTGCCTGAGCTACCTATTGCAGTAGCCTCTGCCTACACCTCCGCCCTGGTGATCGCAGACTGGTTGGCTTCCAATGAGGACTACTTCCCACTGCGACTGCGCCCGGTAGATGACAGCGGCAAACTCTCAATTAGCGGCTATCCGGAATTAAACGCCCGCCAGCAGCGCGAACGCGTCAGGCGGGCCTGGAAACGCGCCCAGTTCCCCACGCCCATGCGTGTGCCCAGCTTTCACAGTGAAGACGCCGCAGACTTCTACCGCCACCGTTTTAGCTGGCCCGCCTCCTACCAGCCCACCAAAGCCCAGCGCGAAGTCATTGAGATCGCCGCCGCTGAAAACCCGGACCTGATGATCGTTGAGGCCCCTCCCGGCTCAGGTAAAACCGAGCTAGCCTTCGCTGCTGCCGAGGTACTTATGCGTGAGCGAGGGCTGCAAGGAATCTTCGTAGCCCTACCCACCCAGGCCACCACAAACGCCATGTTTGAGCGCGTCACCAGCTGGCTCACCAGTATCTTGGGTGACGAGCCACAAAAACTTGGGGTGCACCTAGCCCACGGCAAAAACAGCCTAAACAAGTCGTTTATGGAACTTCTAGAAAATGGTCACAACCCCCTAGAGGTTTATGACGACGACGCCGACAGCAAAGACAACGGTCTGCACGCCAGCCGCTGGATGGGACAAAGGTGGCGCTCCACCCTATCTCCCGTAGTCGTGGGAACAATCGACCAAGTACTACTGGCCGCCCTCAAATCCCGCCACGTACTAGTACGCCACCTAGGTTTGATGGGCAAAGTGGTGGTTATTGACGAGGTACACGCCGCTGACGCCTACATGCAGACCTACCTTAAAGCCGCACTGACCTGGCTGGGTATGTACCAAATCCCCGTAGTCCTACTATCGGCCACCCTGCCACCCGAGCGCCGTCGAGAATTACTAGACGCCTACCAACGCGGCCAAGGCAGCGCCACCACAGCCAACACCGCGCTGGAAGAAACCATCGGCTACCCGGTGATCTCCACCGTGGCCGCAGGTGAAGTACACATCCACGAAATTGAGGGTGAAGCAGAAGTAACTAAACAGATCATCCCCACTCAAGTAGCCAGCGCCGAAGAAATCGCAAAACTACTAGAGCAAGAACTAGCTGATAGCGGCTGCGCAGTGGTCATCCGCAACACGGTACGCGAAGCCCAAGAAACCTACGCCGCCGTCAAAAAAGTCTTCGGACGCCAGCAAACCACGCTGCTGCACTCACGGTTCCTGGCAGTTGAACGCTCCGCCCGAGACAGCTCAATGCTGGAATTATTTGGTAAAAACAGCACCAAACGCCCCCAAAGGCACGTGGTAGTAGCCACCCAGGTGATCGAACAGAGCCTCGACGTCGACTTCGACTTGATGCTCACTGATCCCGCCCCCATGGACCTAGTGCTGCAGCGCATTGGCCGCCTACACCGCCACGCTGGACGCAACCGCCCCAAAGGCCTACAAACCGCCCGCTGCCTAGTACTAGTCAATGATCTAACCTCTGCCCCCTGGAGCTACTCCAGCGGCACCGACTACGTCTACGCACGCTACACAAACCTACGCACCCTAGGCATCCTCGCTGATCGCGGACAAATCACTGTCAGCGAGCCCAACGACTACGCCCAGCTCACCGCCTTGGCCTACAACACAGCTGAACCAGTAGGCCCGCAGCAATGGGCTGCCTCCCTAGATGCCGCCTTGGAAAAGTACCTACACGACAACCAACGCTCACAGGCCAAAGCCGATGACTGGTGCCTAGACGGCATGAACCTACCCAAGTGGAAAGCCCCCGCATTAGAAAGCAAATTCATGGGTAACGCTGCCACCGGGGAAGAATCAAACGGGCCTGCCGTAGCTGCCAGCCGAGCAGCCGTACGCGACGGCGAGGACCAAATCCCCGTGCTCGTCGTCGCCCTAGACCCAGAGCTAAACAACGTGCCACTAGCGCCCCCAATCAGCGGCACACAACCAGATGAGACCCCACTTGCAGTTGACGAATACAACGCTCGCGGCCGCATAGCCGACATCTGCAGCTGGAGCATATCCCTACCGCCGTGGCCATTTCGCGCTAGCGGGCAGGACCTAGATGAAGCAGTGGACGCTGTGGCCCAAGAAATTTGGGACGACCCCATCACCCAAGACTGGGCCTGCCTCCAGCACCCGCTACTAGCTGGAGAACTAATCCTGGCCATGTACCTGAGCCCTGACGGCACGCGCCTGACCCGAGACCTATACGGACACAAACTTACCTATTCGATTGAAAATGGAATGGAGGTACAGGGTAATGAAACCCCCTGAATACAACCTGCTTGATGAACCATGGGTTCCCGTCAGGTTACTCGACGGGACCATCACCGAGGTGGGACTGCTGGAGCTGCTGCAGCGTAGCACTGACATCGCTGACCTAGCCTGCGAGCTACCCACACAAAACATCTCAATCCAGCGACTAGTTTTAGCTGTTGCTTATCGAGTGGCTACGCCGCTAGATGCCGAGGAATGGCTAGAACAGCTGGAAGAGGGTGCTCCCATCGAGCAAATGATCGAATACTTGGAAAAGTGGCGTGAGCGCTTTTACCTATTCGGTGGGCAGTACCCCTTCATGCAGGTGGCAGATCTACGCACCCCTAAAGACACAGTCTCAGGGCTAGAAAAACTGATTGCTGACGTGCCCAACGGCGAGCAATTTTTCACCACCCGCAACGGCAAAGCGCTGGAGTGCATTAGTGCCGCAGAAGCCGCCCGGTGGGTGGTGCACACTCAAGCCTACGACCCCTCCGGAATCCGTTCAGGCGCTGTAGGGGACCCCGAGGTGAAGGGCGGTAAAGGCTACCCGATTGGGCCAGCCTGGTGTGGCCACCTAGGTCTGGTATGGCTTAAGGGCAAAAACTTCAACGAAACCCTGCTGCTAAACCTGGTGCCTGCAGATGCCGGCGACCTTAAGGGAGTGCCTGTCACAACCGAGTGGGACTGGTGCACCTGGGAGGTAAGTACACCTGAAACGTCTGCGCGCGGAAACTACTCCCGCCTAGACCCAAAGGGAACCCCGCGAGACCTGAGCATCCCCAAGCTGCTGACCTGGCATTCGCGCAGAATCAAGCTGATCGGTGACTCAAACGGAGTCACAAGCGTGGTGCTGGCTCAAGGCGACAAGCTGGCTCCCCAGCAGATGCAGCGCTACGAGCCGCAGAGTCTGTGGCGCTACTCGCTGCCTCAGTCCAGAAATCACAAGCAAGACGTCTACATGCCCAGCAAATTCAAGGCGGGGCGTGCGCTGTGGCGAGACCTGCCGGGCACACTGCCAGTTTGCGAAATGATCACGGGGGCAGACAAACAGCCCAAGAGGGAGTTCTTGCAGTCCGCAGTCTTGAGCTTCCACGCTGAGCTTAAGAGCTCAATGCTCGCTGAAGACTATCCCACACAGATGCAAATCCAGGCTGTAGGAGTCACCTATGGCCCCCAAGAAGCAACCGTTGACGACATCTACGCTGATGAACTAACGCTTTCTGTAGCCATGATGCGCGCGGAACGCGAGGATCTGGCAGCTGAAGTTGACCGACAGGTACGTCTGACAGAGCAAGTGGCTGTAAAGGTAGGTATGCTCGCCGCCAATCTAGCCCGCGCGGCTGGTGAAAGCGGCGACGGGGCCGGTGACGGCGCCCGCGACCGCGCCAAAGAACAGTTCTTCTCCCGCATCGATGACCCATTTAGGGCCTGGCTTGCACAGGTTGATGGACGCCTTAGCACCCGCGAAGTGGGCCAGATGTGGGCGAGCGAACTGCGCCGTTACGCAACCGAGCTAGGGGCACAACTAGTCGCCTCCGCATCTTCTTCAGCGATTATCGGCCGGGACACCGGCTGGGGCTTCATGAATGTCTCCATCGCCGAGAACTTCTTTAGGTCGGCTCTGCAAAAGCTAATGCCGAATCCAGATAACAAACAGGAAGGAACAAAATGACCAGCAATGTTGCTGCTGCTCAGACGCCTCCGGCTCCTAGCAGCCAAGGGCTCAGCTCACCCGCAGCAGTACACGGACGGGTGAATGGCTTAATCGTTCACCGCTTATCTACGTCCAGCCCCTCAGCGCGCGCACTGCGTGCACAGCTACGCGGCGCGCTTAGCAAGGAGGTAGGCACTGTCCCAGCAATCTGGGATCTGACCCTAGATGACCGCTCAGGATACCTAGGTGATGCTCCCACCCGTGGGGAAAAGGCCACCCACGCGGCACTGACCCTATGGGCGCTACACCAGGGCTCTAACACGCGGCCTATGCACGACACTTCAGAGCAGCCTCGCCGCTTCGCCTCTGCTATCCGGCTAATTGCTGAGAGCCAGCGTGGTGACAAGCGCGCTGAAGAAACCCCAATCTACCGGCGCTTTGCTGCTGCAGTGCAGTCGCCTACCTTTGCGGGACTGCTAGTGCACCTGCGCTCGCTGGTATCTCAGCTTGAGTCTGCTGAAATCCCCTGCGATTACGGCCAGCTTGCTGCTGACCTGTTCACCTGGCAAGACCCGCGCTACCGCACCTCAGTTATGCGTGACTGGGGGCGTCAATTCGCCCGAGTTAAGCAAACCACCGACACCGACACTGACACCGACAACAAGTGACGTCAAGGAATAGAAAGGAAAAACCAATGTCACTCTTCATCGATATCCACGTCCTGCAGACCCTGCCCCCCTCGAACCCGAACCGTGATGACACCGGCGCCCCTAAGAGCGCAACCTTCGGTGGCGTCAGCCGTATGCGCATCTCCTCGCAGGCCATCAAGCGCGCTACCCGCCAAGACTTCGAGAAGAAGATCTCTAACGGCAACTACGGTGTTCGCACTAAGTTGATCGTTGACCTGGTTGCCCGTGCCATCGTAGCCAAGCGCCCGGACCTAGAGGCGCAGGCTGCGGATCTTGCGGCAATGGGGCTGAAGGCCATCGGTTTCAAGCTCACCGAGCCGCGTGGCAACAAGAGCGAAAAGCAGCTGGCGGAAGCGGGGTTCCTGGTATTCCTATCCGCTAAGCAGATTGACCACGTGGCAGAGGCGCTGGTCTCCGTGGCTGGCGAGGATGACCCGGAGAAAGCCTTTAAGGCATTGAAACCGCGTACTCTTGTAGACACTGACCACTCCATTGACATCGCGCTGTTTGGTCGCATGGTTGCTGAGCCTAACTCGCTAAACGTCGACGCCGCCTGCCAGGTGGCCCACGCTATCGGTGTGGGCGCGGTTGAGCGCGAGTACGACTACTACACCGCCGTCGACGACGAGAAGCGCCAGGATGACGAGGCTGACGCAGGTGCAGGCATGATCGGCACCATCGAGTTCGCTTCGGCCACGGTCTACCGCTACGCCACGATTAACGTGGAGCTGCTGCTGGAAAACCTGGGTGATGAGGCTGTGGCAGAGGAAGCCATTAAGCTCTTTGTAGACAGTTTCGTGCGCTCCATGCCCACCGGTAAGATCACCACCTTCGCTAACCGTACCCTGCCTGACGCGGTACTGGTGCAGGTACGTGATGATCAGCCAATCAACTTGGCTGGCGCCTTCGAAGATCCTATCGTGGCTAAGGGGCGTGGATTCGCAGACCCGGCTATCAAGCGGTTTGTGGAATTTGAGTCGCAGCTGCGTGAACTCACCGGCATGGACCCGGTATCCTCCATCGTCTCCTGGACCACGCCGCGCGGCGCGGACTTTGATGCCCTGGGCGACCAGGTGTCTCTAGCCGAGCTGGGTGAGGCTACCGCAGAAGTGGTGCGAGCAATCGATGAGTAAGGTACTCGTCCTGAGGCTGGCTGGCCCCATGCAGTCATGGGGCTCCTCCAGCCGGTTCACACGTCGCTCAACCGAGGCTTTTCCCACGAAAAGCGCTCTGGTTGGCCTCCTAGCAGCAGCCCAGGGGCGCCGTCGGGTAGATCCCATTGAGGACTTAGCCCAGCTGTGCGTGGCGGTGCGGGTAGACCAGCCCGGCCAGCTACTTCGTGATTTCCACACGGCCCACCGTGGCGAGGTCTCGATGCCCCTGTCTGACCGCTTTTACTGGGCTGACGCGGCTTTCGGTGCCTTCATTGAGGGGCCCGATGAGCTGATTGAAGCCCTGGCGCAGGCAATTGTGCGGCCCGTATTCCCGCTCTACCTGGGTAGGCGTGCCTGCCCACCCACTATGCCCCTGCGTTTAGCAGTTCACGACGGCGCCGCCTGGGATGCCCTGCAGGAAACCCCCTGGCTGGCTGCAAAGTTTTACCAGCGCAAGCAACGTCACGAGTCTCGCGTGAGCCTGCGCGTGGTGGCAGATCAGGGGATCATCCCGCTCAAGGCTGGAGCTGTCTGCGGGCGCACCTTGCAGGATGTGCCTGTCAGCTTCGATTCTCAGCGCCGCCGCTACAGCCTGCGCACTGTTGAAGAGACGCGAATTGAGGTAGAAAACCCTGAATTTGTGCCTGTAAAGCCGCAGCCTATGCCCGGTTTGACTCATGATCCGATGGAGGTGCTCTGATGTTTCTGACGCGTATCTACCTAGACCCGTTTCGCCGGGGAACACGAAAATTAATGCGTAGTCGGCAGACGATGCACGCGGCGGTTCTAAACTGCTTCCCTCCCGGCTCTATCGACGACACCGCAGCGCCGCGCGTGCTGTGGCGGCTGGACCGGGCCGCTAACTCAGCTGGCAAGCAGGGCAGCCCCGCCTATGCGCTGTTCATTTCCAGCCCGGTGCCGCCTGACCCCTCGCACATTGTTGAGACGGCGGGTTATGACACCGACGGTGGTGTAGTGGTGCGCGAGCTTGACGGGTTCCTAGACCGGCTTGAAGCCGGGCAGCGTTGGGGTTTCCGACTCTGCGTAAACCCCACGTTCAGGGATAAGGGCCAGCTTGATCGGGCTGGGCGGAAGAAAATTCTGGCCCACGTCACCCAGGAGCAGCAGACTAAATGGGTTTTAGACCGGGCTGAACGCTGCGGTTTTAAGATCCTGGAATCTGCTGATCTGGGTGGTGAGTTGCCGGTGCTGGAAGACAGCCAGGGTCAGCGTGTTGATGGGAAAAACCTCCTGATCAACGGAGTTGAGCGGAGCCTGGTTGAATTCAGGCGCGGCGAGAAGCGGGTAACGCTGGCAGTAGCCACCTTTGAGGGAGTCCTTGAGGTGAGCGACCCGCAGGCGCTACGCTACGCCGTCGTCAATGGGATTGGCCGAGGCAAAGCCTACGGCTGTGGCCTACTGACCCTAGCCCGGCCATGAAACCAATACCGGGAGCCAAGCCTCCTGACCCGAAGGACCTGGTGCGAGCCCGTGACCGTTTAACGTTCCTGTACGTGGAACGCTGCACAATTAACCGCGACTCTAACGCGATTACTGTGGCGGATGGGCACGGCATCGCCCACGTCCCGGCGGCGGCATTATCGGTGCTAATGCTGGGGCCAGGAGTGCGTATCACTCACTCGGCGATCTCTGTGCTGTCAGAAAGTGGCTCCACGGTTGTGTGGGTGGGGGAGAACGGGGTGCGGTACTACGCGCACGGCACCCCGCCTTCCCGCTCCTCCCGCCTGCTGGAGGCGCAGGCCCGCGCAGTCAGTGACCCGGCTTTGAGGCTCGCTGTTGCCCGCAACATGTATTTGATGCGTTTTGTGGGTGAGGATGTCTCTAAACTGAGTCTGCAGCAGCTGCGGGGGCGTGAGGGGGCACGGGTGCGTAGGCTGTATCAGCAGAATTCGCAGCGCACCGGCGTGCCCTGGGATAAGCGCGAGTATGATCCGGACAATTTCGAGGACGGATCAGTGGTTAACCAGGCCCTGTCGGCAGCTAACTCGGCTATTTACGGTGTTATTCACGCGGTGATAGTTGCGTTGGGCTGTAGTCCGGGGCTGGGTTTTGTCCATAGCGGCACCTACCGCTCTTTTGTCTACGACATTGCGGATCTGTATAAGGCGGATCTGACCATTCCGATTGCATTTGACCTGGCGGCTAGCCCCACTGAAGAATCGGTAGGTAGCGCGGCCCGCAAGGCTGTGCGTGACGCCGTGAGAGAGTTTCGGCTGCTGGAGCGATGTGTTGCAGATATTAAGCGGCTGCTTTCGGTGGCCGGGGATCTGCCCGACGACGAGCTGGCTGTTGCCGACTTACGGCTATGGGATGATGTGGATGGGACGGTAGCTGCGGGTGTTTCCTATGATGAGGATGTGCCCTGGTGATTGTGCTGGTTTTATCTGCTGTTCCTGAGGGTTTGCGTGGTCATGTGACGCGTTGGCTTATGGAGATTTCGCCTGGTGTTTTTGTGGGTACTTTAAGTGCTCGTGTACGTGAGCGGCTATGGGATATAGTTGTTGCTAACCTGAAAACTGGGCGAGCAGTGATGGTGTATCGGGCCCGTAATGAGCAGGGGCTGGCCTTTCTGACCTGGGGTGATCCTTGGCAGCCGGTCGACTTTGAGGGCCTCACTTTGATGATGCGCCCTTACTACTCTGAGGGGCGCGGCCAGTATTCTGAGCCTGATCCCGCGAGTCGGTTGCGTAAGCGGCCGGCAGTGAGTAAGTTTCAACGTAGGCGCAGCTCTCAAGGCTTTCCAAAATCTGACCGATTTGGGGCGTAAAACCCCAGTTCGCGAAGTGTTTTCCCCGCTCACGCGGGGATGAGCCCTGGAACCAGCTTGCCGATGCTATTCCAGGTGCGTTTTCCCCGCTCACGCGGGGATGAGCCGTAGGCTGCCGCGTCTACAATTAGGGCAGCTAGGTTTTCCCCGCTCACGCGGGGATGAGCCCACCCCACTATCTCAACCGCCTACCGGGCACAAGTTTTCCCCGCTCACGCGGGGATGAGCCCGAAAGAATACGCGCTAGCAACTCAGCTAATCCGTTTTCCCCGCTCACGCGGGGATGAGCCTGGTGAGCTGGCTTACTGATACGGGATTTTCAGGTTTTCCCCGCTCACGCGGGGATGAGCCTTTCACGTAGGTATGTCATGACAGTCCACCTAAGTTTTCCCCGCTCACGCGGGGATGAGCCTTCCATTCCACGCACTCACGCATGTAGATTTTAGTTTTCCCCGCTCACGCGGGGATGAGCCGCTAAGGCAGGGGACCTAGCAGCGCAATTTGGTGTTTTCCCCGCTCACGCGGGGATGAGCCGTCTGTGGGTATGGTGCTTACCCAGACGGCTGGGTTTTCCCCGCTCACGCGGGGATGAGCCCAATATCGCAGAGCAATTCAAAGCGCCGCCTATGTTTTCCCCGCTCACGCGGGGATGAGCCGCAGGCAGACTATCGAGCGCGCAAGTGTGAATGGTTTTCCCCGCTCACGCGGGGATGAGCCCGAACTGCGAACTACTATGGCGACCACCCAGGCGTTTTCCCCGCTCACGCGGGGATGAGCCTGGACATTAATAGCCTTTCATTGCTTGGAGTAGGTTTTCCCCGCTCACGCGGGGATGAGCCTAGTTTTTGCTGTTTCATGGTGGTTTTGGGTATGTTTTCCCCGCTCACGCGGGGATGAGCCGCTGATCGAATCAACCGCTTGCAACGTTAGCAAGTTTTCCCCGCTCACGCGGGGATGAGCCTCTAGCTAAACGAACCCCAACCCTAGCGGGCTGGTTTTCCCCGCTCACGCGGGGATGAGCCGCGCGCGAAAATTTGACGCTACACGACGCTAACGTTTTCCCCGCTCACGCGGGGATGAGCCCTCCCATTTGGCGATGTCGGCCCAATAATCTTTGTTTTCCCCGCTCACGCGGGGATGAGCCTAGTAATGGCGTTGATACCCGCAGGGCGCCCTAGTTTTCCCCGCTCACGCGGGGATGAGCCGGTGTGGCCCGGCCACAGTGTTTTAGCACTGGAGTTTTCCCCGCTCACGCGGGGATGAGCCGCCGGCCGGCCGGCGCCGTCATTTGTGAAAATCGTTTTCCCCGCTCACGCGGGGATGAGCCTACCGTCGGCCTGTACCCCTAACTTACGCTGCAGTTTTCCCCGCTCACGCGGGGATGAGCCTCAGCGCGATTTTTGCCGCCACGCACCGGCTGGGTTTTCCCCGCTCACGCGGGGATGAGCCGGCAACAATAGTTGTTGCTGGTTAGCGGGCATTGTTTTCCCCGCTCACGCGGGGATGAGCCCAACTGTGGTCAGGTGTGCCGATTAGGCACAGCGTTTTCCCCGCTCACGCGGGGATGAGCCTTCCCGTCAATTTAGCTATGTCATGACGCGGAAGTTTTCCCCGCTCACGCGGGGATGAGCCTGGCTGGGCCGGATTAATCGAAGTCATATGCGGGTTTTCCCCGCTCACGCGGGGATGAGCCTGACCTGCTCTTGACGGTGCGTATCAACTAGCTGTTTTCCCCGCTCACGCGGGGATGAGCCGCGCAGCCATGCGCACGCCGGTGATATCTTCAAGTTTTCCCCGCTCACGCGGGGATGAGCCTCCAGGCGATATCATGAGTAACCGCAAAACGCGGTTTTCCCCGCTCACGCGGGGATGAGCCGTGGTCTTTACGATCTTAACGAAACTCGGCACCGTTTTCCCCGCTCACGCGGGGATGAGCCTGCGTTCTGCTTGGTCTGTGGATAAATCATAATGTTTTCCCCGCTCACGCGGGGATGAGCCTCTCTCTGGCCGAAAATGATGCACGCACACTAGGTTTTCCCCGCTCACGCGGGGATGAGCCCGAATACCAGGAATTGGCAACGGTGATCGGTAGGTTTTCCCTGCTCACGCGGGGATGAGCCGCCTGCCCAGGCAAGCCCTGCTGCGGTACCGGCGTTTTCCCCGCTCACGCGGGGATGAGCCCCGCCCTCTATAACACTATCTACTTGCTACTGCGTTTTCCCCGCTCACGCGGGGATGAGCCGCCGCTCTGAGCGCATACCTTTACCACCAGGCCGTTTTCCCCGCTCACGCGGGGATGAGCCGCGCACAGCGGCGCTCAGAGCCTCCTAGAGAGGTTTTCCCCGCTCACGCGGGGATGAGCCTAGCAGATCGGCGACTAGGCGATACACGTCGTGGTTTTCCCCGCTCACGCGGGGATGAGCCGCCGAATCGGTGGCCTACGTTGTGGCCAGCTATGTTTTCCCCGCTCACGCGGGGATGAGCCGCAGTCGGCTTTGTCGACTACCCATAATATTAGGTTTTCCCCGCTCACGCGGGGATGAGCCTCGCAGGTGCCTAATCTGGGATGCGTCATAGACGTTTTCCCCGCTCACGCGGGGATGAGCCTTCGTTCCTCTTGGTCTGTGGATAAATTTTTATGTTTTCCCCGCTCACGCGGGGATGAGCCCCAATCAACGCCAGGCCCGGACATGATCAGGGAGTTTTCCCCGCTCACGCGGGGATGAGCCCGCTTCTTTAAGCATCGTTTGCGCCATTTCATCGTTTTCCCCGCTCACGCGGGGATGAGCCTTTGCAGTTGCACCAGCTGTGATTGCGCGGCGGGTTTTCCCCGCTCACGCGGGGATGAGCCGATTGACATTCTTCCCATTTTGCCGGGGCACGGGTTTTCCCCGCTCACGCGGGGATGAGCCGCAGGCCGGGTGCGGTGAAAAGCTCCGAGGATAGTTTTCCCCGCTCACGCGGGGATGAGCCCCGTAACCGTAACGCGGGGACTCCGTCGTCTGCGTTTTCCCCGCTCACGCGGGGATGAGCCGGTCTCTCGACCCCCAAGCCATCAGTAAAAAGAGTTTTCCCCGCTCACGCGGGGATGAGCCCCGTATGCAAGACCAATCTCACCGTACAGCTGAGTTTTCCCCGCTCACGCGGGGATGAGCCGCTGGGGATGAAAAGGGTTCCACGTTTAGTTTTGTTTTCCCCGCTCACGCGGGGATGAGCCCAACAGCCGCAACCACTTCAAGTTTTAGCTGATGTTTTCCCCGCTCACGCGGGGATGAGCCTGCAGGCCCGAAATGGACCCAGAAGATTTTGCCGTTTTCCCCGCTCACGCGGGGATGAGCCTCGCCCTGGCCAGCGACGATAGTCGAACGATTGGTTTTCCCCGCTCACGCGGGGATGAGCCGCCCAGGCAGCTAGCAGCAATCAGGCTGGCTAAGTTTTCCCCGCTCACGCGGGGATGAGCCGGCGGCGCCACCGGCGGCGGCGGCGGCGGCCAGTTTTCCCCGCTCACGCGGGGATGAGCCTTGAGGATGCACTGACGGCTATCCTTCCACGCGGTTTTCCCCGCTCACGCGGGGATGAGCCTCAGAACGTTGGGTGCGTCATTGTATTAATCAGGTTTTCCCCGCTCACGCGGGGATGAGCCTAGTCGTTGTTAGCGTTTGCCACGCTTGAAAAGGTTTTCCCCGCTCACGCGGGGATGAGCCCTAGTTAAACTCTCGCTTGTCTCTGTAGCGTAGGTTTTCCCCGCTCACGCGGGGATGAGCCCGCTGATTAGTGAAATTCGCGCACGACACGGATGTTTTCCCCGCTCACGCGGGGATGAGCCCAACCACCATTGCAGCGGTCAAAGCAGCCGTAAGTTTTCCCCGCTCACGCGGGGATGAGCCGCTCAAGGACCTAGCCACTACAGGCAGGCAATCGTTTTCCCCGCTCACGCGGGGATGAGCCGCGCGGCGCCTGAATCTGCGTCAAAAGCCCAGGGTTTTCCCCGCTCACGCGGGGATGAGCCGCCCTCACCCGCGCGGGATGCCACGTCAGCGGCGTTTTCCCCGCTCACGCGGGGATGAGCCGCAGCTCAGCTTAGACGCATGGCGAGGATCTGAGTTTTCCCCGCTCACGCGGGGATGAGCCTCTACCTGCCTATCTAGGTGCCTGCGTATCTCGGTTTTCCCCGCTCACGCGGGGATGAGCCGTGGACAGGCGGCGCAGGCGTACCTACTGGCACGTTTTCCCCGCTCACGCGGGGATGAGCCTCATCCAGATCCGCGCCCGGTAAACGCTCAACCGTTTTCCCCGCTCACGCGGGGATGAGCCGCGGCCACCATCCGGCCGCGCCCCATAGCGCGTGTTTTCCCCGCTCACGCGGGGATGAGCCGGTAACTTTTGCCTGACTGTCTAGGTACGGACAGTTTTCCCCGCTCACGCGGGGATGAGCCCGAAGCGTTAATTGACCTGGCACTCTGGGATTCGTTTTCCCCGCTCACGCGGGGATGAGCCTCTCGATACGCCGCTAGAGAACGAAGCGTTAATGTTTTCCCCGCTCACGCGGGGATGAGCCGCCGCGCCGGTGCACAATCAATATCAACGTTGCGTTTTCCCCGCTCACGCGGGGATGAGCCGGCGGTCGCTTATATCGCGGATGCCTATAAAACGTTTTCCCCGCTCACGCGGGGATGAGCCGGAGTGGTTTTGGTGAGCACCTGGTCAAGTTGTGTTTTCCCCGCTCACGCGGGGATGAGCCTCAGCCTGTTCCTGGGCAGCCGGTACCTGGTCAGTTTTCCCCGCTCACGCGGGGATGAGCCGTGCAATTTTTAGAGTCGCGAGCCTTTGATGTAGTTTTCCCCGCTCACGCGGGGATGAGCCGGTGTGGGCTGGCCACATTGTTTTAGCAATGTAGTTTTCCCCGCTCACGCGGGGATGAGCCCTACCCCCCGAATATATTCCGGGCTATGTTCCAGTTTTCCCCGCTCACGCGGGGATGAGCCGCGGCTAGTCGGATCATCCACGGCGCGGCGGCCGTTTTCCCCGCTCACGCGGGGATGAGCCGTATGCCGGCTTTTTATCTGCTTTTAAGCTATCGTTTTCCCCGCTCACGCGGGGATGAGCCCCTAACGGATAACTACAGCGTCTACCGCTATGCGTTTTCCCCGCTCACGCGGGGATGAGCCCAACTCTCACTAGATGCATGGCGCGGCGTAGACGTTTTCCCCGCTCACGCGGGGATGAGCCTCAATTTTTGCCTACTTGTCGCTAAGGTTCGGAGTTTTCCCCGCTCACGCGGGGATGAGCCGCTCGACCGTAGCGGGGGCAACGTGACTACCAGGTTTTCCCCGCTCACGCGGGGATGAGCCTAGGCCCATTATCTTCCAGCTTGCTACCAAAAAGTTTTCCCCGCTCACGCGGGGATGAGCCGCGCGGCCGCTGCTACTAGTGCCGGCCTCATACGTTTTCCCCGCTCACGCGGGGATGAGCCTAGTTGTTGTTAGTGTTTGCCACGCTTGAAACGGTTTTCCCCGCTCACGCGGGGATGAGCCGCCTGGATGAGACCGGTCAGGCTGTCCTCTTCAGTTTTCCCCGCTCACGCGGGGATGAGCCTGCTCGTATGATTGCGTTAGCGTCGTGTAGCGTGTTTTCCCCGCTCACGCGGGGATGAGCCGTGCGTCACTGATAGCCAGGCCACAGAGACACAGTTTTCCCCGCTCACGCGGGGATGAGCCGCAGGCGCCTAGATCTGATAGACACTGGTCTAGGTTTTCCCCGCTCACGCGGGGATGAGCCGACCGCATGAATACCGCCGGCCTGATTGATCCGGTTTTCCCCGCTCACGCGGGGATGAGCCCGGCCCCGCAGCCAGCGGCCCGACTGGCACTGCGTTTTCCCCGCTCGCGCGGGGATGAGCCTGGGTCTGGGTGAAACCTAGGAAGCGAAGCGTAGTTTTCCCCGCTCACGCGGGGTTGTAGGAGATGCTGTCAGGTAGCGGCGCCACCTGTTTAGGCTGCGGCGCCCGCTTAGAGTGCGCCGCGTTCGCTTGGTTGATGCGGTTTACTTGGCCGGCGCCGCGTTTACTTGGTGGGCGCGGCGTCTAGCTACAAAAAGGGTGGGGGCCAGCTCTATCGAGCTGGCCCCCACCCTTATGTTCTAGTTACTCAAGACCTACCTGGATAGTCATCTTCATCATCAAAGTCATCGTTGTACTTGGCGGCTAGATCCGAGTAGTCCTCGTCGTCGTAGCTGCTGCTTCCTGAGCGGGCCGACGTGGCAGCGAGCTCACGCTCTAGCGCCGCATAGTCAGTCTCAGGACTGTAGTACTTGAGCTTGCGGGCAACCTTGGTTGCCTTGGCCTTTTGACGGCCGCGCCCCATAGGCTCGACCCCCTCCAACGTCTGATCGCGCACGTAAAACGTGCTGTTTCGAAATGGTCTGAATTTATCGTGAGACAACCGTACAACGATAAGCGCCACAATCTCCATTCCACACGCCGATCAGGGCCTGTTTGGACTGGAGTGGCGGTCCACATGTGAACAATAGCACTGATTTCGTTTGCTCGTTCACACTACCGCCTGTGCTGTCAGTGTCTAGCGCAGGCGGGTACTGTTACGGCGTCCCGGCAGTTACTAGTGCTTGAAGATCTTCTTCACCACTGCGCCGCCAACCAGCAGGGCGCCAGCACCCACCGTGGCCACCACGACGCGGGCAGAAGAATCGCCTTCGCCGGCACGATCCCAGTAGTACTTAGCCTGGGTGCGTACGCCTTCGCTCATTTCCTTGGCGATAAAACCAAACTGGTGCAGTGACTCAGAGATGCTAGAGCCGGCCTCAGCGGCCTTGGCGCGCACCTGCTCAACCTTCTCCTTGGCCTGAGCCTTGGGGTTAACCCGCTCAGCCAGGTCATCTACGCTCTGGGCCAGGGCCTCACGCTGGGCCTTAAGCTGCTCTTCGAGCTCCTGTGCACTGGGCATTATTTATCCTTTCCTCACTTAAACAGCGGACGTAGCGCCAACCGCAGGCTGATCAGCGCCGTCGTGGCGGCAACCAGGCCTGCTCCGGCAAGTACGACGACGGCGGCCGGGTCTTTACCCTTAGCCTCCTCTACCAGCGTGGTAAAGCGCTCCTTCACTGGGGCAGAGTCAGTGGCGAGCGCCTTGGCTCGCGCCACGCTGTCCTCACCGATCTGGGCGGCCTGGGCTTTGAGGGTGGCCGGGGCGATCTGGCGGGCCAACTCGTTAACGGCCTGGGCGGCGGCTGCACGCTGGGCCTCTAGCTGAGCTTCTAGGGCTGAGATAGACATGAAACTTCCTTTCGCTCAGTTGTGTCAGTTCTGTCCGAAAGCCGGGCCGGCGGGAGCAGTGCCAGTCGGGCCGCTGGCGGCGTCGTCGGTAGCTAGGCCCTCACGCAGCGAGTTAGTCACGGCCTGCACGTCCTGGCGCAAACCAACCTGGGGGGTGGGCACCACTACGCGGCCCTTGTCAATTTCCTTCTTGCCCACCAGAGCCAGCACTCCGGCCACAATCAGCACTAGCACAGCTACAATCAGCGAGCCCGCCCACTTCGGTAGCCATAGTGCGATTACCTGTGACAGGGTGGTTAGTAGATAGCCCAGCCCAAATAGGGCGAACACTGCGGCTGCGCCCAGCAGGCCGGCCCCTAAACCAAAACGTTTACCTGTCTCGGCCGCCTTGGCCTTATTGAGTGCGATTTCGGTGCGGATCAGGGTAGAAATATTTTCGCTCACGCGCGACATTAGGGCGCCTAGCGAAGGCTGTGTGCGGTTGGAGCCTTGAGGGGTTTCGGTCACGGCAGTGATCCTTCCAGCAAATTGTGGCGGCGGATAGCTACAGGTAGGCGGGCCGACGCCGAGGGATGCGGCTGCTCTAAGGTTGCCACGAAAGAGCGCTTAAGCCCATTCCCTTTAAAACGATTGTGCGCAAATAGTTAATTTCAATTGGAATTCTGCGCAAAACTTCCTTTGTGACTAGCGTCATGCTTTTTCGAGTTGTGCTTGGGTCTGGTTCCTGTATAGAGTTCTTCTCGGTTCGAGGCGCAAGACGCCAAAGCCAAAAGGCTCCCATCGTCTAGCGGCCTAGGACTCCGCCCTTTCACGGCGGCAACACGGGTTCGAATCCCGTTGGGAGTACGGATTCGTACGATAACTTCATATGAATCTGACGAAAGTCAAGGCCTCGTGGCGCAGTTGGTTAGCGCGTCGCCCTGTCACGGCGAAGGTCGCGGGTTCAAGTCCCGTCGAGGTCGCGAAAAAGTTGGCCTGATCAGTAATGGTCAGGCCAAAGTTTTCAGATTGGCTCTGTAGCTCAGTTGGTAGAGCGTTCGACTGAAAATCGAAAGGTCACCGG
>ERZ773213.219-NODE-219-length-36807-cov-91.641326_pt1 | contig 36807 bp, 37 predicted proteins | sample MGYA00580996_ERZ773213 | MGnify/ENA primary metagenome ERZ773213 (study PRJEB29015, sample SAMEA2738152) | human oral metagenome | biome: human oral; feature: human-associated habitat; material: saliva | place: China | collected 2197 ...
TGAAGATACGACTTTAATAATTGCCATACTTCTTCCCACTCCTTTTCCATCTTAGTATAAATTAAATAAAAGCTACAAAAGGCTATGCACATTAGTACATAGCCTTTTATTTAATACTCCATTTCGAAATCAACTTCTTTTTCAATAGTTTCTTTTTCTTCTGGTTCTTCATAAGCTTTAAAACGCATATCAAAGTTAATTTCTGAAAGAGATTCTACTGATATTCCTTTGATATATTCTGCAATCATATTTATAGTTTCATTTTGATTATCAGAATTAACATCAAATTGTTTTGAATCAAAGATGTTGGAATCATCATCCATGGATTTTTCCAGAGTAAATGTATTAAGATCCAGTTTTAAATAGATAGTATGTTCATAATCTTTGGTATGAGTTTCATACAAAGTGATCCTTTTATTATTCTCCGTTAAATCAACTTCATATTCGCTGTCAATAAAACTTATTGCATCAGCTAGAGGAGAAAAATCACATTCTTCAACTATATCGCCTTGTAAGAGCATATTTACCTCTTTTAAGCGTAGTAATTTTTCTTTTAGTATTGTTTCATGTTCAAATGGTTTTTCAAGCTCTATCTTTGCATTTTTTAACTTCTGTTCTGTTTGAGCTAAAGCATCTTCATAATTTTTTAGGACAGTAGGCATTTTTTCAATGGAATTATCCAGTCTTGTTATCATACCAATAGAATCATTACCTATTTCATTACTATAAGAATGTGCACCCTTTAAGTTATATAAAAATTGATTACCGAGAGTGCTATATGTAATTTCAATATCTAGATTTCTATACTGTCCTATGATATGTGAGCTTGTTATATCTAAACTTTTTACTGTGTTTAAGAATGTTTCACCTGCAATTTTTTTATCAGTGATTTTCTTACCATTGATTGTTATTGATGTAAATTTTTCATCATCACTTGCAGGTTTCTCCACTGTGTCCATATCTTTTTTAATGTTTTCTATTATTTTAGTATAGCGAACTATCTCAGCAGGATATGTTTTAAGAACTTTATCTTCAAAACGATATTTGTTAGATAAATAATCACTCTCTAACAATTTGAGTTTTGAAACTTCAGTATCTAAGGTCATTTTCTCTTTAATCAAAGGATTACCAGTGGCAATGGCTTTTAGCTCTGCATAGCTTAAAACTATCTCATCTATATCTTCAACAGTACGCACTGGAGATTTGCTTGTCATAATCTGAGATATAAACTTTTGTTTATTTTCAATCATTTGCCATAGATAACCATCAAATGTATTTTCTGTTATATATCTATAAATGTATACATCTTCATTGGTATTTCCTCTTCTTATTATTCTTCCTGCTCTTTGTTCTAGGTCAGATGGTCGCCAAGGTACATCTAAATCGTGTAATGCAATTAATTTATCTTGTATATTAGTACCTGCTCCCATTTTTTGTGTAGAACCCATTAAAATTCGTATTTCTCCATTTCTTACCTTTTCAAACATTTCCTCCTTTTGTTTATCACTGTTTGCATCGTGGATAAAAGCTATTTCATTTTCTTTGACTCCTAAACCTATTAGCTTTGTTTTTATATCATCATAAATATTAAATTCTTTTTTATTAGGTGTAGACATATCTGAGAAAATTATTTGTGTACTTTTATCTTTCTCTGTTCTGTTGTAAATTTCAAGAACCTTTTCAACACACTTATTAACCTTACTATCATCATTATCATTTAATAATGGATTTATTAATCTTTGATCGAGTGCCAGACATTTACCATCAAATGTAACCTTAAGCATATTATCTTCGCTAGGCTCAACAAGACGATTTCTGATTTTTTCACTGCGTTCTGCAAAGCTCTGAACGATTTCCTCTTGTTCTTTTGTTGCTTTTGTCTTAATGACTTCAAAATGCGAGTTAGGTGTTGCAACATCAATCATATCAGCCGTTTTAATATCTGCAATTTCTTTAAACATAGACATAAGCTCTGGAATACCAAAATACTTTGATAACCTTTTTTTCATTCTATAATTTTTTCCATCTGGAGATAGTTCAAGTGCTGATGTTACTTCTGCATATGTTGATGCCCAAGCATCAAAATGCTCTAGCTTTCTGCGTTTAAGCTCATCATATTGTAGATACCTTTGCATTGTATATAACTCTGTAAGAGAGTTACTTACTGGTGTTCCAGTAGCAAATATAACTCCTTTTCCACCAGTCTTTTCATCCATGTATCTGCATTTCATAAACATATCTGACGACTTTTGAGCTTCTGATTGCGATAATCCTGCAACATTTTGCATTTTAGTATGCAAGTATAGATTTTTATAATTGTGTGCTTCATCAACAAATAGTCTATCAACACCTAGCTCTTCAAAGGTGATAAAATCATCTTTCTTAAAATCATCATTTAGTTTTTCTAATTTAGCTGATAACTTTTTCTCAGTTTTCATAAGCTCTTTGACAGTAAATCTTTGGTCACGATTTAGCTTATACTCTTCGATATATCTAGTTATCTCATTAATCTGTTCTTCGATATGTTTTTGCTGATACTCCTTTGACATAGGTATTTTTTCAAATTGACTATGACCGATTATAACTGCATCATATTCGCCAGTTGCTATTTTACCTATAAATCGTTTACGATTTTTAGGTTCAAAGTCTTTTTTATCAGCAACCATAATATTTGCAGATGGATATAGCTGCATAAACTCACGACCTATTTGTCCAGTAAGATGATTAGGAACAACAAATAAAGATTTACTACACATTCCTAACCTCTTGCTTTCCATTGCAGTAGCAACCATTTCAAAAGTTTTACCTGCTCCAACAACATGAGCTAATAATGTATTACCACCATATAGGCATCTAGCAATAGCATCTACTTGATGTTTTTTTAGTTTTATTTCACTATTCATTCCATCAAAGGATAGATAGTCACCGTTATAATGACGATTTTTAGTAGAATTAAATCTATCATTATATATTTTTTCAAGAACAGCTCGACGATCTGCATCATTAAATATCCATGTACGAAATTTTTCTTTGATGAGTTCTTGTTTTTGCATTGCCATAGCAGTTTTCTTTTTGTTTAAAACTGATATTTTATTACCATCATCATCTATTATCCGATCATATACTTTACTATCTTTTAGATTTAGAGAATCCTCAATAAGCTTATATGCAGATACATCAGATGTACCATAAGTCATATTTGCAAAATCGTTAAAGCTATCGTTGTTCTTATTAGAAATATACCAATTTCCAGTTTGAGCTGAATAAGTAACTTTCACATAGCGTCTTGTGTAATATGGTGTATCTAACAATTCATAAACAAATTCTTCTATATACTCAGTGGGAATCCATGTTGTCCCCAATCTTGCATTTATATCACTTGCAATTATTTTTTCTGGTAATGAACTTTCTAAAATTTCATGTTGTTTATTTAGTAGTTTTATTTCTTCTTTTACTTTTTCAATCTCCTCCATTTCTAATTCAGAGTTTCTATTTAAATATGTTTCTAAAAAGTCTATAAAGTCTTCTACAATATCCATCTTGTGCTTTAAATTTCCACTTAGATATTCATCTTCTGTTACAAAATTAAACATAGATGGATTATCAATGGCATCACTTATAGGAAGGAGTGGAAATTCATCACCTCTATATACTTTATCCTTTTTATCATTAGTCAAAATACGATCTATGTTAACATAAATCTCATTAGACAATTCTTTAATCAAATCCTGCCTATCTTTTCCAGTAAGCTTTTCCATATATTCAAAGTCAAGATAGCCCTTTTGACTTAGAGATAAAATTAATGCTTCAGTTCCATTATCAACTTTTTCTACTGCTATAGCCTTTTTTATAGTTCTCTTAGTAAATATATCAGCTTTACCTATATAATCCGAACCTTTCATTACTTCAATTGAAGAAACAAGTGGAAAATCACTATCTTCTCTCAGTAATCGTTCGTTAACTGGTTTATTGATATGACCATGACGAATATAAAATTGAGAATAAGCATCATCAAGTTTGTTTTGAGCAAAAGTTATTTTTTCATCTGTTGCATCATCTTTTTGTAAAGTTATAAGCTCCTTAAGTGATTTTTTTACATTGATATAAAGCTTTATTCTTTCCTTGCTTTTCTCTGCCATTTCTTTTTTTATTAAAATGGAATTTTCTCTATAATAAATATCATCATCTATTAGAGTATATGAAAAGTTTTTCACATCATCTGTTGCAGGAATTACAACCACTTCGTTATCAATTAATTCAACTTCTTCATACTTTGTACTTAAAGCAATAGTACGAGATGCTTTTTTTAGTAGAATTTCTAGCTCATCACTATCTCCAGAAATGCAGGCAAGTGTATTGCCAAATCGACCAGTGATTTCTTTCATATGACCTAACACCATATCTGGATTATCAACAAAATACTTGTTATATGTTAGTCCATTTTCGTCAGTATCAAGTTTTGTCCAATCTTCTGGACGATCCAATACGCTATCTCTTTTTTTTAGAAATATTATATCACTAGTAACTTCTGTGCCAGCTACACCTTTAAATGTATTGTTAGGTAAGCGAATTGCACCTAAAAATTCTGCTCTTGATGAAATATATCTGCGCACACGATCATCCTTTTTATCAAGAGTGCCACTAGATGTTATAAAAGCAATTACTCCTCCGTTTCTTACTTTATCTATCGTTTTAGCAAAGAAATAATCATGAATTAAAAACTTATACTTGTCATAAGTTCTGTCATTAACTTTAAAATCACCAAAAGGAACATTTCCAATCGCTATATCAAAAAAATTGTTTGAAAATGTTGTTTCTTCGAATCCACAAATTTTTATATCACTTTGAGGATATAATAGCTTGGCAATACGCCCACTTAAAGAATCAAGCTCAACACCATAGAATTTTGAGCCTTGCATTTCTTCTGGTAAGTTTCCTATAAAATTACCAATACCCATTGATGGCTCAAGGATATTTCCATTTTTAAATCCCATATCTTTTAAGCACTGATAAATAGAATCAATTATCAATTTAGGGGTATAAAAGGCAGTTAAAGTCGATTCTTTTGCTGAATCATATTCCGTTGTAGATAAATGAGATTTTAAAAATTCTCTTGCTGTTTCCCATTGACCACCTTTTTCTTCATCAAATACTTCCGATAGTCCTCCCCAGCCGACATATTTTGCTAAAACTTCCTGTGCCGTACTGTCAAGTTCTCTTTCGCCCTTTTCAACTCTATTTAGCATTGAGATAGCTTCGAGATTGTTATTCAATCTCTCAGATGGAGATAAACTGTCATTTAATATATCTTTACTAATTATAAAGTTATCAGCAGATAATGGTTTTTCTATAATATTTTCTTCTAATGTGGTATCTATTTTTAATACATTATTTAGATTTTGAGTATCCCTTATGTACTTATCCTTTAATTCGTTTCTAAATTTGCTTACTTCTGATGGGGTTTTCATATCACGAGGTATATTACCTTGATGTCTTGCGACTTCGAACATTTTCTTTGAATATTCTTGTTGAAATATTGAATCAAAATTATCAAGATTTAAATCTTCATTTTTGTTTATTTCACTCAGTAAAATATCTGATAGATCATTGATTGAATCTATGTGAATTCTTTCCTTAAGATGTTCATTTAGTTTATATGATTTAACACCTCTATAATCAATCAAAAAGTCTACTTTTCTGCTCTCATTAAAGGTAACTCCTTGCATTACATCATATTCATCTCCATCAACGATGACTTGTAATCCAGTGTTAACAGTTTTGATATAACTGCTCTTATTCTCCTCAATAAGTATAAATTCTTTACCGACCTTAATGGCAATAGTTTTAGATGGATAAATAATGTTTCCATCGTCATCAAGTTCTGCATTTAAAACTTGTTTAACATCATCTTCATTTAAGCGAACAAAATCATCAAAACCATGATTATCAATATATTCTTTAAGTGAAATCATTGCTTCATTAAGATTATTTGATTCTGCTTTAAAATCAATTTTGCTAATTACAGTATCGTCTACATATTTAGTAGATGTTAATTCGTTTAAATCAAGTTCGTATTGTATTTCATTTTTACCATCTGCAGTAGTAGTATAAGAAATGCCAACATGGGAAATATCTGGATACATTCTATCAAAATCGTTAAATTCATAGTCCTCATCAAATTCTTCATTTAAAAAATTTATAACTGATTTTTTTATATCCTCTAATGCTATCTCTCTTATATCCTCTAGATTATTTTCTATGTAATCAAAGAACTCTTTATTAACATCTTCACCATCACCAATATCTATTCTATGATGTTCGGTTTTCGCACCATTAACATATTTATCAAAGTAATATTTATGATAGCCAAGATATTCTTGCTCTGGATATGGTACATTTTCTTGATAAGGGTGAAGAATATTATAATATTTTACTGCTTTATCAAGTTCCCTTAATTCAGATACTAATTTTTGAGTTAATTTCATCCCCTCATAATTTTTGTATATTAATGGGTGAATATCACATTCACAAAATTCAACATACCAACCATTAGTATAATTGTATTGAGCTGAATCATGCACATTATAGGACTCTATCATCCCATTTACCATCTGGTCAAGATATGATTCCCAAACATTATAGTCATTAATTAGATACATAGGATAAGAAAAGTTATTTACATTAACATTTATTTCAGTATCAGTTAAGGAAACATTGTATACATCCTTTTCGTCAACTAATATAAAATCTACACCGATTCTTAAAGCAATTTTTTTTGTATAAGCAGGATTTGAATCTAAATCATTTATATTTTTTGATTGTATAATACTTTCAAATTCACCATTTGAAAGTGTTTTTCCTAACTTATTTTCAATAGCTATTTTAGTTTCGTTTTGTTCAGAATAGCTTTCTAATTTTCTGTTATCACCGTTTGGACTGTCATTTCCATCAAGGTTGAATATAAGTTGTTCATCAGCTGATTGTACTTCTCTTGATTCTGTATTTTCATTTCTTCCGTCAGTCCAAATGACTTCATCAGTTTTGGCTCTACTGTCATTCTGAAATTCTTTGCCATTGTTTCTATTTTCAGAAGATAATCTAACAATGTCCCCTCTTGATACATCTGTATAGCTCTTTGACACCTCTCTGGATACGATATGTCCAGTAGATAATTTAATTTCATATTTGCCCAGTATCCGTCTGATAACTCTCCTGCGAATTGTGGACTTAATTCCATTTGAACTATCATATCGTCTGATATTTGCTCTAAATAATCTTCTTGGATCTGGATTGTTTTTTCTTTCTTCATTTCCATTTTTCTTTTCCCTTTCAGACCTTTCTATCATATTATGTATAATTTCTCTTGAGCTTGATGAAATGTAGTTTAGTGTTTTAATTGTTGCCTTTTCATCTAATTGATTAAGAACTTTATCAAATTCTTTTGTAGATAAATCTAATGTTAGGTTAATTTTATTTGCAATACAAATTTGCAATGAATCCTTGATAAAGTCAATATATAAAGGATTGCCTTTTATGTTGCCAATACTAATATCTGAATCAACTTTATGATTTACGATTGTTTTTATTAGGATATTTTCAGCATTTGAATCTAATTTACTCATTTGTTGTAGTGCAGATAGTCCGTTAGTATCATATTTCCAAATTGATATATTGTTCTCTGTGGTATTTGAATGAGTCTGAGTAATATCAAATAAATAACTTATATATTCATAATTATTTTCTCTAAATATAGCAGGAATACCTTTTTGATTTCTGATTACAACTCTATTCTTTTTTTTCCAAAATTCATACCTAGCACATACAGTTGCTGATGGATTCGTTAAATAAACACTAATTTGATTCATACAACTTAATTTATAATTACTACTAATCACTTTTAAAAAGGATAGATAATTTATACTATTTTCAGTAATGCTTTGAGTTGTATTCCTAATATTTAATAAAAAATCATTTACTTTCATCTTTTAACCTTTCTCAAATAAAATCGAGCTTCTATTTTCCGTTTTAAGCGATTTTAATTTTTTAGTAGTATTATTCATCCTTTAAAATACTTTATTATTTCAGAGAAAATAACAAATAGCTCTGTACGAGGTTTTTCATATGCAAGAGTAAGTAACCCTATTGTTGCAAGACAAATTATTACTAAAATAACAACAAGCCTTATTAAATTTGATAAGGCTTGTATTAAAAATTTTGTTAGACTTTTCTTTTCTACTACAAAAGTATTATCGTCATATATTTTATATTTCTTTTTTAAATTTGCTTGAGTTTTTATTCTTTTTAATTCTTCGTCAGATGACTTGATAGCAGATTCACCAATTCCCTCTTTAGGTTTAATCATTTTCCAAATAACCTCCTAAATACATTTTTTTTCTTTTCAGTTTTAGGCATAATATTTAGCATATCGTCTATAAGTTTTCCAAACATTTCTCTGTTTTCAAGAGAAAGTGCTAATTCATCTGGAGCATATCCCATAAAGAATGTACGCATTTGTAAATTTCCTTGACCTTTTTTTATTGCTTCTCTTTCTGATTCTGCAATAAAATTATATAGATAAGCAAAATTAGGATATTCATTCGTCTTTTTTATTAACTCTGTTGTAGGTTCAATTTCAAGTGTTTTCGCACCGATTACTGCGATAACTATATCTTTTTCAATTACGGCTTCAATATTACTTTCATTAAGTACACCAAAATCATATATTATTTTTGTAAAGCCATTTTTCTCAATATCCTTGATTTTTTTTACATCTCTAAAAAGGCTATTTTCTTCAATCTTTATTTCTGAGGTTATTGAATTATAACTACATTTCATATTTGAAATAAGACTTTCTGTAAATCCAGTCTTGTTACATTCAATGTAACAAGAACATCCATCGTCAATAAAGTTAAACATTTTCATTAGATTTAATGAAACAGTTGTTACACCGATTCTATCTTGAGCACCGACAACTGCAATTTTTAGCTTATTTTCTTCTTTCTGCTCAATACTATCTGAAATTCTTTTTAAATCTGGATTGCTATTCAAAAACTCCGCTCTCTTTTTCTCTCTACTCTCTAATATTTCATTATCAAAGTTAAATTCATCGTCTTGAGATAAGGCTAATAAATAATGTTCATTCATATCACTTAGATTATCAGCTGTAATTATCTTTTTAAACCCTAACCCTGCTAGGGATATTAAAATTTTTTCATTTCCTGTATAACCTTTTGCAAAGAAAATTATGTCGGCTTTTGTTTGAATCTTTATCTGTCTTACGACTTTTACGATTTCTTCTTCTTTGTTGTTTAACGATAGTAAGTCTATTATATATCTTTCTGAATTAAACCCTATTGCTTTATCTCTAATATCAATTATATTAATGTTTTTATCATCACCGATAATTTCCAAATTGTCTTCTGTTTGAGATAAAATGTATTTTATAATATCGCTATTTCCTATAAATATGCTCATAAATTACTCCTTTAAAACAAAAGGAGAATAGCTTTGCTATTCTCCTTGTTTTTCATTACTTCTAGTATATAATCTTTCTTCATATCCAGTTTTTCCATCTGTTCTCATCATGAACCTACCACTTACTATAAGACCATTTTTAACCTCTTTTATTTCGTATGTTCGATCATCAATATCAAGCTCAAATTTGTGCTTACCAACCTTATAAATTGTTCCCTCACTTCTTTCTGGTTCATGACCACCATGGATAAAAATTTTATATGCATCACCATTTTCTTTGAAAATAAGGTATTCTTCATAGTGTTCTGGTGCTACATCATATTCAAAATAATAAGTGAATGTTTTAAAATCTGTATCTGTTTTAGGTATTTCAAGAGTACGCTTAGTGCCTTTATCAGTGTGTACTTTTATTTTATGAATATTTTTATCCTCATCTAAGCCTTTAAAAAGAAGAAATAATAATACAATCACAAATAAAATACACGATATTATAATTATTATTTTTTTATTCTTGTTCATCGTTGTCCCTCCAGTAAAGGTGCAGGATCAATTACATGTTCCATATCATTTTTGCCTTTTCTTATTTCAAAGTGTAAATGATTTCCAGTAGCAAGTCCAGTCATTCCAACTTCACCGATTTTTTCTCCTTTCTTAACTTTCTTTCCCTCACGAGTAGTAATTTTGCTCATGTGTCCATACACAGTGTAATATCCGTTACCATGATCTATTTTAACACCTAAGCCATATTCATTTGCTCTTGCTTCTACGACAACACCATCTTGTGAGGCTAAAATTGTAGTACCTCTTGGTGCACCATAATCTATACCAGTATGGAATGGTGCAAGTTTAAAGTTTCGAGGTCCAAATGGAGAGGTTAATGCCCAATTATTTCCTGCAAGTGGAAATCCGAATTTACCATTATTATGTTTTGAATTAAAATTGCCAATTGTTCCAGTACCCTTTAATTTGCCATCTATAATTTCTCCACTTGCAACAAGTGGTTTTCCGTTAAAATTTCCTTTTACTGAAAAACTTGTACCAGTTATTTTGCCAGAAAAATCTATAGTTACTTTATCAGCAAGATATATTGAATCAAGTGTGCCAAAGTCTTTATTAATTTGTGATTGCGTTCTGTTAACATTTACGCCATTAGTACCTTTTGCAGTTATAAATTCTACAATGGATTTATCGTGTAAATGATATTGATGTTTAGAATCCGTTTCACCATCTGCTTTAGTATCGCCTAAATATGCAGTGATAACTTTTTTACTACCATCTTCTTGTATAAAGTGTATTTCATATTTTGTACCTTTTTCTATGCCATAATATGTTCCTAGTGCAACAAAATATCCATCACCTTTTTTACGGTAGATTCCGACATCTTTTACACCTTTTGCATTAAGCACTTTATATTGTGCTGATGATGTAGATGTAACAGATGTATATGCCATAAAGCTTTGAACATCACGAGATGCAGGAGGCTCTGGAATTTCCATCTTCTGTCTGCCCCCCTTTTTTAGTGAGCCATTAAGACTATTTCCACGAATTTTCCCTTTTATATTTTCAACAGTAATCCCATCATACTTAAAAGTATATACTATATTATTACCAGATACTACTCCCTCAATATCAAAGAATATTACTTCATTGTTATCATCATTTGTATTAGCTTTATCTTTAGTACTGAGAAACATACCTAATGAAATGGCAATTACTGTTATTAGAAATACAAAAAGAAAACTCATAACCACTAGAAAAAGTATAATCTTCTTCTTCATTTTATCTTCCCCCAGAGAAAAGACTAAGTTCATCATCACTACAATGTACTTCTGCAATCTCAATATTTTGATATGATTTTATTGATAATATACAGCCACCTCTTGTAAGTGTTGGAATTTTTTCAGCTTCAACATCTGTTATTCCGCCTCTAAATATATCTTTAATTTTAGGAATATCAGATACATCTTGTTGCATTAAAAATCTATATGTTGTTAATGCAAAGAGTGTTTTTAGTTCGTCATAGGCATCATTGTTAACATTATCTGGTACATAATCGCTGATTCTTTGTGTTGCTAGTCCAATTCCTGCGAAATATTTTCTTCCTTGTCTTGCCATTTTTGATAAAGCTCTAACGCCCATAATTTTGTTTGCATTTATGGAGATATGACTTTCATCAATTATTAAAAGAGAGTGTATTATATCATCTAGACCTTTTTCTCCCTGCTCATATAGTAGTTTTTCTTTTTTCCCAGTTGATACTGCATTTGACCAAACTAATGAAATTGCAGAGAAAAGTTGTGCATCAAATATTGATGGATCTAAATTTACAAGTTTTGAAATATCAAATACAATCATAGGCTCTGTATATATATTAGTAATGCTAGTATAACAATCAAATACATTGCTATGATTTGTTACAATATTTTCAAGTTTAAGTTCAATATCATCAAGAATTTTAACCATAGATTCCCTTATTAATTCTTGATATGCAGTTGGATTATCTTGAATTGTTTTGACAAGCCTAAGCAAGTCAGATAACCTAGGAAAATCTGTGTTTTTCATCTTATTTAGATTTCTTGTTAGATTACTTTTCTCATCAATTATTTCAAATTCAAGATATAAAAGCCTTAACAACTTTTCTAGTAGTTCAAGTTCAATTTCACTTGCTTCTTTCTTAAGATATTTCCATAGAGTTTTAACTTTTGAAATATGCTCTGAAAAAACGGAAGAATCTTCATCGTCAGACTGTAAAATTTCAAGGATATTAATTTTAATATCACTATTTCCATCTAGCGAAATAACCTTACCACCTAAAGCTTTACATAGCTTTATAAACTCTCCCTCAACATCAAAGACTCTTACATAATCGCCACGCATAGCCCTGTCTTTTACTATCTTTTTAAGTAATGTACTTTTACCTGCTCCCATCATTCCGACTGCGAAGAAATTGTAACTCATTCTCTTGTTATCAGAATGAAATAAGTCCCAAAATATTGAACCTCCTGCTCTTGTTTGTCCTAGGTATACACCTCTTTCGTCATCAAGATTATCAAAATGAAATGGATTACCATTTGCTAGAGTTTCAGCTAAAATTGGTTGTCCCTTTCTTGCATATATGCTCTTTTGTTGTTGACTATAAGGAATAAAAGCATTAAGAAAATCATTTTTTGTTTCATTAAGGCAAACACATGAAAAATAATCTGGACTTAATTCTTCAATTGTCTTTTTAACAAGTAGATCCAGCTCATATTTAGTCATAGCAGGGAGATATATCCTTGCTAATATTGTTTTCATTACTCTTGAATAACTACTCACTTCCCTATATAAGTTTTGCACTTCAAAATACTTATCTTCGGCTTCTATCTTTTCAGCATTTGTTTTAGCTGAATGAAATCTTGATTCTTGTTCTTCAATCGAGCGATTTAAATTATGTAATGTTTCTGATTTGTCAAGTGTAGCAATATCTAAGACGACTTTTGCATTGTCGATTGACATGATTCTGCTTAACCAACATTCATTAACATCTTTAGGATACTTATATATATATATACAAGTTTCATATCCAGTCCCAGTCCTTGTAAATTTTGGATCAGAAAAATCTATACCACCTCTAGGATAAAATTCTATTTCATTTTCAGATGCAGAAGATGTTGATAAAAGACTATCTCCAGTTAAATTTATAAAGTTTTCTTTTCCTTTTTTCTTTATATTACTGAATTTCATTTTTTAACCTTTCTAAAAGTTTAAATTCTTATTTGCAAGTAGATAAAAGTACTTTTGCTTTTTTTCTGCATCTATTTCTTTTACTACTATGTTATTTCCGTTCATCGCCATTATTTTTATATAGTTTTCTTTATATGTAACAATGTCTTTTGAATAAAAACTTAAAATAAATTCTTTATTTAAAAACTGCTCATGTATTGCTTCACATTTATATATTTCTTCTGATATAGCAGATTTTAAAATAGGATTTTCTGTTCGTTCATATATATGCTTAAAATATCTTATTTGTGCACTTGTATCAACTGGAAAAAACGATGCCGTAATTTTTAAATCATCAGTATATGTACTATATAACTTAATCCATGACAATATATCCATTTGATTAGACACATCATCAAGATTTTTTAAGTCTTTACAAACAATCTGGAATAAATCAACAATTGTTCCATCTGGCAGCTTCCCTATATTGAGTTTTTTATCATATTTAATTGGCACAATACAAGAATTTTCTTCATCACTTTTTTTCTTTCTATTGAAGAACATTAGAAATCACCTCTTTTTCATGATATTGCGTATTCCTAAACGATAAAATACGTATCAAAATTACTTGATAAACTCTTTTCCCTGCATTTGTTTTAACCTTTCTTGTTAGTATTACTGCAATTAATATGTTAAAAATAGTAAATGGGATATATAGTTTATCTGAAACAAGCCCTTTGAAGGTATCCATTGTGAACCAAAATATGACGATGAATGCAAGGTCGAAAAAAAACATACCTTTCCCAAAATATGTTTCCGACTTTATTTCGTTAGGAATCGTATAATCAATATTATTCATTTATTTTTCCTTTTTCCCTTTCGTATTAATATCTTTTACTTTAGATATAGTTGAACTATTATTAGTCTTTAATGCATTATTCGATGATGACTTATTTTCAGATATGTTTTTTTCAATGTTATTTGTTTTACTTCCACCTAAATCTAAAGACTTGTTCTTTGAATTATTTTCTAAGTTAATAGCGTCCCCTTTATTCATATCTAATGATTGAGCTTTTTTCCCACTCATATCGAGTGTCTGTTTTTTATCTGATGTATTTACATCCTTTGCCTGCTTTTTGCCATCAAGATCTAACTTTTTGTTGTTAATAGAACTATCGTTTCGATTATTTGTATTATCTTTATTCATGGCTGATGATGTATCATTTTTATTAAGTGCCTCGTCTGATTTTTTATCTGATAGTCTATTTACCATTTTGTCTTTTATAGCATTTCCTTTATTTTTAGAACTGTCATAAACCCTTTTGCCTGCTTTTAGTCCTTTACCTGCAGTACGAACTGGAGCAGTTAACAAACGACCTGTTCCCTTTGCAACTCTACCTGCAGATGCAACACCAATAGCCATTTGCCAACCAGACTTTAAACCTATATCAACACCTATAATTCTTTCTAAAATCATTGAGCCATCAATGATTGCCCATGTAAGTGCTATTAGTAATAGGTATTGTAAAATCCCACCATCTATTTTTTTATTTATATATATAAAACCTGCACTATATACTCCAAATAATGCTACTGCAAAGAAAATAGATGCAAATAATGATACAAAGCCTTTCATTCCCTCTTTTATTCTTTGACCAGATGCTATATCTGTTGTTGCAATAAATGGCATATATATATTTGAAAAAGCAATTTCAACTATCATTCGAGCAATTCTAATTAAAAGTAAGCTCATTGCAATAATTGCACATAAGAGTACTATATAGATATATAGCCATGACTTTACTTGATAGCGATAATAATATGTATCAGAGAAAAATGAACTATGTAATTTTTGTAAAACATAATTATCATAGGTTTTTACTCTTTTATATTGCCACATTTCATCGTTTCTTAATTTATAAATATCTGGATCAAGCTCTTCATTTATGTTTAAAATTTTGTAATCAGAACCCTCTAAATTATTAACTCCTTTTTTAGGCAATCCCTTTAATAGTTTGCCATTATTTATATAATCTTTATCTAAGATAGTTAAATCATATATTTGTGAACTTAGTGCTGATGATGAAATAGAATTAATTTCATTTGTTTCTTGTGTTCCCCAAGAATTTATTGCATATTTACTACTTGCAGAAGTAAATTCGCTTAGTTTTTGAGTTAATAGTGGCATAGCTAAAATGATAATTCCAATCATAATAATAGAATTAACGGTATTTAGCTGATTAGTTGGATTTTTCCCCATAAGTAAATATAACCCAAAAGCAGTTAAAGTAATTACAAAAAAAGATTTATATAGAATACTATATTTGTTTACAAGTGTTGTTATTTCTTTGCTATATGAAAACGACATAAAATCAATAACTTTATTTAATCCATCATATAAGCCATCAAGGATACTTGATAAAATTTTTATACCTCCATATCCTATGAATCTAAATGATGCTGATATAAAACTAGTTTCTGATGCTAAATTATTCTCCTGTAAAGTTGCAAGAGTTTTAATATATTCCTCATTTTCTACTTGTCTATCTCTTGCAATTTGTAATTCATTATTATCCCCTAGTGGACCGTCATATCCAAAAGAAAAAGTACAGCTGAGAACTGTACTTATAAATATAAAGAGCATTATCGCTATTAACTTTTTATATTTCATTTCATCACATCCATTTCTTATTATAAATAAAGTTATATAAATCTAATCCTACTAATCTTAAATTAAAATCCCCTTGTTTCATAAGCTTAAGCGATATTTCATAAAGTTTTAGAATTGAATACGCATGGGTAACTGTTATTTCTCCAGTTTCTTCGTCAATATTTTTTCTTTCTATGATAGCTTTATTTAATATATTTTTATTTATATGTTCAATAATCTGTAAAGCTTCAAGAGATATTTTATCTAAAGGCAGTATTCCAGAATTTAGATTTAAAAGCTTGAATTCTGTGTTCTTTGTGCTTATCTTAAATTGTTCAAGCTTTATGTTCTCAGTAGTATCAAGTTTAACATTCGAGTATGTTATATTATCTGATTTAAAATCATCATTCAACGATAGAATTCGCTCATATGTAGGAGAACAATATAGTCTTGTTCTAAAACTAAGTACATCACCTAGAAATTCATAAGCATAATAAAATCTCTTATCTCCAAGGTTTGCAATAGGCGATGCTTGTATAGAATTTCCCTCTAAATCTTCTCTTTTCATTGTTCTTAAGACAATATTTTCACCTTTTTTTAATTCTTCAAGTTCTCTTGCCGTTAGTAGTTTTCTTTCATCAGTAGATTCTGTCAGCTCTTTATGTAGTGATAATTTTTTCCCAGTACGATTAACATTTATTATAGTTTCACTACCTAATTTTTGTTCGATTTCACTTGTGGTATCATTATCGCCTGCTTTTATAAAGACTAAATTACCACAGTTAGAAACTATAGAATCTGCTTCATCTTTATATTTAGAATTGAGCGACGCAAAATCTTGAATAAAAAGGTGAAATATTAAATCTCTACCTGCTCCAACTTTTAAATATGTTGGAAGATTTTCTATTGGAGGAAAGTTGCCTATTTCATTGAGCAAAAAATGTGTTCTTCTTGCGACCTTTCCCTCAGATGTTGCAGATGCCAATTTTGCTAATACGAAATATAACTGATTTATAAATAGTGTAGCTATAAAGTCCGTTGATTTGTCATAATCTGGTTCTGAGATAAAAATAGCCACAGGGTTTTTACCAAATCCAACTTCTGCAAGTTCAAAGGTTGATTTTGCAGTTATTTTAGCTATATCTAAGGTTAAAAAAGTTGATAACTTTTCGAAAAATGTTGATATAATATCTCCCTTTGCCTTACTTCCTGCAGATTGCACTGATGCATATTTCAATCTTCCAAAGTCATACGCATCTCTTGATGTAAAATAATCGTCTAAAAGTTCTTTTGAATTAAGTGTTGATACAAACTGTACTAAATTATAAATGTTAATTTTATCTTTAGCATAGTTTTTCTCAATATAAGGCTTTTTAATATATCTTTCTTTCTTGAGCTTAAAGTTTTCGTAGTTATTTCTTATGGATTCTACTGTTATATTTTCTGAAAATATTTTGCCAATAGATTCCGTATGATGTTTTAGACGATAATAAATAACCTCATAATTAATTTCTTCATCTGGTAAATAATCATCAAGCATTTCATTACATTTATTTCTAAATGCAAAAGCATAATAATCTTCACCATATAATTTTTTATAAAAGGTTATTTCATTTTCAATTTCTTGTTTTTCATGTTCTATTTTAGCCTTAATGTTATACACCCTATCATCTTCATACGCGTCCTCCATCATACACCAAAGTGTAGCTACAAATAAATCTCTTGCTGCATTTGAAAAGAATGGTTGTGTTTCATGTTCATTTTTCGGCATTAAAGTGTGAGATACAGATACTGCAAGTGTCTGAGCAACTGATGTGTTCCCACCACCTTTAAATATTCCATAGTTATACTCATCAACAATCAGTTTTAATGGATTATACCCACTGCTATATAGTGGATCTAAAAAATTAACTATGTAACATTCATATCCCCTGCTTTCTAGCATTGGAATAGATAGTGTTGCTTGCTCTAGTTTAGGGTCTGTTAGAATCATTGAACATTTATTTTCAGCACGAGATAGATTTTCTATCATAGGTGCAAGAATTGTTTGATCCTTACCAGATCGAGTAGTCCCCACAACACAAGTGTGTGTATTACTATCATCTATATACATTTTATTATTTATTCTTGAAATTGGTATTCCACCATACCCATTAAAAGAGGTATACTCTTTTCCTATTGTGTTTTCAGTAGAAATAAATGGAGTAAGTTCAATAGCTTTATATTGTGATTCTATCTCTGAATCAGTTGTCCATCTTGAAGTTCCCTTTTGGCCGACATTAAGGTCAGCAAAGGCAACTTCTATTAAATATGCAAAACGAATGTATCCTAGAATTGCTATTAAAATTAAAAGTATATTTAGAAAAGGGTGAGCAAATAATGTTTCTAATATTGATTTAGGAATAAAATCTGTTTCTTCCCCTAAATATTTTTTAAAGCTAAAGTTTTCAATGATATTAAGAATATATAGATATACTAATAAAACTATCACGCAAATAGCAATATATACACCAGTATATACTTTTCTTTTTGCTAGATAACGATTTATTCCCATCAGTCTTGTTCGTTTTGAATGATTTCCTATATAATTTTCGTTTTCTTCTGCTTGATTAGTTCTATTTACTTTTTGCCAAAATCTATACTTTTCGATTTTTTTCATTTCCTACTCCATTAAATAAATAGAGAGAGAATATATCTCCCTCTATTACCTATGAAACCACCCAAATATAATTCCTGCATAAGATGTAGCACCAAGAATAATTGCAACACCAATAAGAATTGCCGGCACTCTCTCTTTTGCACTTTCTTTTTGTTTAGCAGTGCCAAAAGCAATTGCTAATCCAATAATTACACCTGCAATAACTAGGAATGGCTTAACAACGCCAATTGCACTAGTTTGTATTCCATTTGCTGCTTGTTCTGATGCATTTTGAAATTGATCGTCTGCATACACAGATGCACCACTTAGCATTAAAGCACTAATTGTAGTGCTAATAACAAGTGCTTTGCTTTTAAGTTTTTTTACTAAGTTTTTCATATTTTACCTTACCTTTCTAATGTTTCTTCTAAACTTCTATGATCCATTTCTTGCAATAACTCGTGTGTACTTTCTTTATTGTTTTGTAAACAGATTGACGCTTCTCTTATTAGTTGCATTAATTCTGGATAGGATAATTCTATGCTCTCTGTAATATAATTATCTGTATATTGCCTTATTAAAAAAGTCAACTCTTTATTATATTCATTTATAAGCAACTCTTTTTTTAATCTAGCATTTTTAGGACTAAGCCTGCAAACTTTTTTTAAAAGCTTATAGGTATTCTTATTTTTTTTAAAGCTAGTCATATTTTAACCTTTCTTAAATAAAATCGAGCTTCTATTTTCCGTTTTAAGCGATTTTAATTTTTTTGTAGAGATTCCTATTAAAAGAGTTATTTATCGCTCTAATTCCTCATCGTGGTCTTTTGATATGCCTTGTGATTTTACAGTTCCCATCTCATTTGAGTAGTCTATACTAGATCCATATTCGTGAGCTGGGTTTTCATAAATCTGAGATATTCTCCCCTTGCAATAATCATTAAGTAGCATATCAATTTGTTTACTTATTTGATTATCACGATCTATTGCTTGTACTACATACTGTTCGGAATCATGCTTTTTACCATCCTTTTCATATTCTGTATAACGAGGATAAGCGATGATAGATATTTTTTGATTTTTTTCTACTGTGCTTAATTGTTCAGCCATTTCATCCCATGCAACAAGGGAAAAGGTTTTCTTCCCTCCCTTATCATAACAGTTTACTAAAGCTTTAACAAATTTAGAATCATATCCTTTTGCAGTTGTTTTGTTTTCCAGTTCACTTTTCCAAACAAGATTTCCCTCAATAACGGCTTTTTTCATGTAATGAGTTTTATTTCCATATTCTTTTGTGGTTTCCATTACAAAGTCCTCCTTTATATTATTTTTTGACTCAAAAGTATTGTCTACTTGTTCTAATATATGTTGATCTAAGATAGATGTATATATATCATCGTTCATATATGTGTCATATATCGATTCTTTCTGTTGTTGTGATAATTCTTTCCATCTGTTATCTTCTAAATTCGCAACTCCAAAAAAAAGTTCTTTATGAGATATTTTTTCTAAAAGTGCATTAACCACTGTTTCATCTGTTTTTTTGGCAAAATCAAAAGATGCTAAAGCTAAATCTTTTGATGTATTACTATAATAATTTCCAAATGACCATTCTTTGCTATTAACATCAAGCGAATTTGCAATAATATAATCTCCAGTTTTTTGATTTTGTAGTAAGTAGTCATTGCCATTTAGAGATAATATATTGTATGTCCTACCATCTTTGTGTGTAAAAGTTTTAGTTATATTATCATAAAGTTTTTGCTTCTCATCAGTCATGTTTTTATCTAGTGGTACACCCAATTTCTTTATCATTTGCGTAACTTCATAAACAAGGTTTGCCTTTCGATATGGACTAACTTCTTCAGCCTTATCAAGGAGTTTTTCAATGTCAATAAATCCATTTTCATCAGTCGTCTCCTTGTCTACTAAACTTCTTACATCAAAATAGTGCTGTGTGTTCATGGCAACAGAAAGAAGCTTATCAACATGTATTTTTGCTTTTTCATTATCTTCATCTAAATCTTTTATAACAATGTCCATGATTTACCTCATTATATACTATACAGATTCCGTATTTTTCTTTTTCCTCTTTTTTGCTAAAACCATCAGAATTAGTACAATAGCAAGTGCTAAAATCAATAACCCTACTGCAATCACTATTTTTGTAGTAGTGCTTAATCCTGCTTTTTCAAATTCTACAATAGCTACTGCTTTTACTTTTGCCTTTTTATCATTTAGTTTATAAATAGCCTTTGCATCATAAGTTGTGTATTTATATGTTACTTCGTTTATTTTACTTCTCTGTAATCCAGTAAATACTGCATTTCTTACTGTCTGTCCGTTAAGTGAATAGTAATCGCTTGTCCATTGAGCTGAATTAATAGTATAGTCATTTGAGTTTAATCCAAGACTATTAAGCACTATAGATTGATAATTATCAAACGCAGGTGCACTGCTTGATGGTACTCTAATGCCATTATATAGATAGTAGGCTACATCGCTATCTCCGTAGAAAATTGCAGGTAGGCTTAATGTACGATCTAAAGTATTTGACATACTTTCTTTATTCTCTAAAAGAGTACCAGTTGCTATTTTACCATCGTTAAGTTTGACATCAAAAGTGTTAGGAATCTGATCTGCATTTATAAATGTTTCAGTATGTGTCCCTTTATTTTCTTTATAATCCGTAGATTTTAGTTCATAAGAAAATCCATTTTCTTTTATGTCTTTAGCAACTTTCTTTTCATTAAGTGATGAATAGTTTTTAATTACATTTTCTGGTGAATCAATGTATTTTTCAATCTGATAGGTTACACTCTTTGCCTTATACTTATTTGCTCCAGAATTAAATTCTTTATCCATATAGTTTGCTTTTTCATATTCGCCAAATGTAGAATCATACTTATATTCCTTTGTAATATTAGTAGATGCAAAGGCATTTATACTCATAATAAGCACTAGAGCAATCCCCATTACAAAACTTCTCTTTTTCATATTGTTCCTTTCTTGATTAGAAAACAAAGGGAGTGAAAACACTCCCTCTATTAGTCCATTATTTATTCCTATCTTTTTTTGCTACTGCCATAAAAATAGTTAAAGAAACTGCAAATATTAAACTTAATGCAAACATATACAAATTACTGTGATCGCCAGTATTAGGATTGTTAGGTTTAGTAACTATAAGCTTTCCAACTTTTAGATTATCAACCATTGTATATGTTTGTATATCTGATGTATCTTTAACTTCAAATTGAATATCTTTTGCAAGCTCATAGCCTTTTGGTGCTTTCTTTTCATGTAAAATGTACTTGCCAATTGGAAGCTTTTTGAATTCAGTAGCTGTATTGTCAGATACCCATTCCTTGACTATATTTCCATCTATATCAAGAATCTGCATTGTTGCACCTGCCAATAGAGTGCCTTTTTCTGCATCCTTTTTTTCAAAACGAGTAGATGTTATTTCATCTATCATTTCAATCTTTTGAACTTCACTAACTGCTAATACTTCGAATTCAATATCCTTTGCAGTTACATAGCCCTTAGGTGCTTTCTTTTCGTGTAAGATATATTTACCTGCTTCAAGTCCCTTGAATACTTTGCTCTTATCTTTTTCTGTTGTCCAAGTTTCAATAACTGTACCATCTGCCTTTTTTAATTGCATAATAGCTCCACCAATTTTAGTTTTCACTCCAGTGTTTTCTTCGCTAACTTTGTCAACTTCAACAGTTATTAGCTTTTCATTATCCACAACATCTTTAAGTACATTTATTGCCTGTCCGTGATGATCACTATCTATGATTTGCGTGGAAATTATACCGTCCGTTTTTACATACCCTGCAGGTGCTTTTGTTTCTTCAAATGTATATGTACCATGTAAGCCTACAACTGTTCCATCATCATCTTTAAAAAGTTCATCTCCAGAAACTTTCCATTTATCACCTAAGCTAATATATCCATTTTTATCAGTCCTAAATACCCATGTTCTGAATGGAGTTAATCCAGAAGTATCTTCTGTTTTTTCTTTATAATATTTTACAGTGTATTCTGCTCCTTCTAGTGATAATTCTTTGTTTGGAGTCTCTGCTGCTTTTTTCTGTAATCTAAATGAGAGAGGGTCAAAAATTGGCTCATCCTTAACTCTAAGAGTTGAAGTTTCTCCAGAGGTTACTGTTACTGTATAAACATTAGTATCTAAATTATATCCTTTAGGGGCAACAATCTCCTTTACATAATAAGTGCCTGCTGGCAAAGATATCGTATTAGATGTTCCATCAGCATTAACTACAAGCTCACCTGCATTTTGATCCATGCTAGGACTTGCAGAAACTCTGTATGTAGCACCTGCTAACGAGTAATTCTCTGGACATAAATCAACAAGATGTTTATTATTTAAAGCCTCTTTTAGTAAAGTAAGATTTCCGTTATAGCTTACAGAAAATCTTGCTGTAATTTGTCCTTTGCTTCTATCTACTGCAAATCCATCATTTGCACCAACATATGCCCATCCTTGACCAACTGCTGAATCTGCGTGTGATGATGCCCAAGCATCAGCTTGAGCTTTAACTCCTGCAAAAGCTCCAGAACCAGTTCCAGTAAAATTATAGTTATTAAGTGTGTAGTAGGTTCTACTTGACATCTGAAGCCATATCCATACCTGCCCTATCGCAACTCGTGTACTGTAATCTGAAATGCCAGAACGATTCATGATAAAATCTATACCAGATGCTATATAATTAATTTCTCTTTGTGATAAATTAATATAATTCTGTATTGGTATTACAGCTTTCTCGCCACCCAAAACATCTGCATGTGGATTTAAGCACCATACATTTTCCCCAGTATCACTAGCTACATGAGAATTAACAAGTGCTTGCGTATTGACTGTATAACCACCATATGTTCCATTCGCTGTAAAATTTGCACCAGTTGTACCTGCAGTACGCACTGTTGCTGCATTTGATATAACAGGCATAAGAATCATAACTGCCATTACAATTCCTATAAGTATTTGTTTTATTTTTTTCATCATTTCTTTCCTATCTAATTCTTGATTATATTGATATAACTTATATATTAAAAATTTTTATTTACGGAGGAATAAACCTTAACATCACAATCTCACCCCTTTCTCTATATAAAAAAAGAACATATTGCTATGTCCTTCTAAACCGATTTTATCCTGCTCTTTATAATTAACTATATTAAAATCTCTTTTCTAACGGTATCTTTTTAACTTTATCTGTATCTTTTTCTTCCTTTACGATTCACTTTTTTCTATCATCCTATGTATGGTTAGGGAAGTTTCAGCAATTTCGTTATCTGTATATGATAAAATCACACCATTTTCATCGTTATATGCCTCAATCCATGTACTGATACCATTTGTAACTATAAATATTTCTTTGTAGTATTTATCTAAATCTGTTAATTTCATTTTTGATATCTCTTTCTTTGTTTCACTCATTAATATCTTTTTTAGCCTTGGAAATCTCTTTAATAACAGCTACCGTTGCATAAGGTATAAACAAAACTTCTTCGCCTGTTTCTCTATCTTTAGCACTTAATATATGAGGTTTTTCTGAGTGCAGTAATTTTCTAGTGATTCTAAGCGTCCAAAGCACCAAAGCCATAAAAAAAGAAATAACTCCTATGTTCTCACCCCATTCAACAATAAGTCTTGGGTCGTTATTAAATATCCTTATAATTTCGTCATTAAGCCCTTTATTATATATATTACTAAATGGTGGAATACGGAATCTAACCATATAAGAAAATACTAGAACTCCAATAACTGCACTAAAATAATACTTGCAAAAGATAAATATCTCCCTAAGTATCATCCTTATTGCATTTACTCCTATCGCTATGTACTTTATAACCCTTTCTTTACTCATCTTTGTATTTATCCTTTCTCTTTTCTATTTACATCTATGTTCCTATATGATATATTATTAATATCATAGTAGACTATGCGGATTGAAATATTATTTTTTTTATTGAAATAAAAGAGATTGGCTATAAAACCAATCTCTTTTATTTTCTTGTCATTTATGATTTACAAGGCTCTCAAATGTTCATTTGAAAACTTCGACAAGCTAATTTATTCCCAGTGTCCTACTTCAGCATGAGGAATGTATCCAACTACTTCTGTTGCTCCACTAGGATCTGGAACTCTTTCTCCATTTCCCCAAGAATGTGGAATACCATTATCATCGTAGTAGTTATGTGCATTAATCCATTCATTTTTATTATAATAAGTCTTAATGGTTCCGTCAATTAATTTTATCCACCATGTATTTACATATACTGGCTGTCTAACTTCCTCGTTCCACGCAGGTGTATCCACTACCCATCTTTTAGGTTTATCTTGAGGAATAGTAGGTGATGAATTACTTGCAGTTGTTTTATTTGATGTTACTTGCGATTTTGTGCTTTTATTTTCTGTTTTAACGGAGTTTTTTTCACTTGTCGAACTTTCTTCAGAGTTAATATTTTCATCGCTAGAATCTGTTATTTTTTCTGCAGGTGTAATATTTTTTTTAGACGCTTCTTTTTTTGTACCTTTTCTCTTTTCTACATTTTCAATTTTCTTATGATTAGTAGTTTTAGGTTTTTCTTTTGTTTTATTAAGTCCATATACTGCCCCAATAGAAATGATCAGCAGGACTACTACTATACTAATAATCAATTCTTTTCTTTTTACTTTCATATTTATTTCCTTTCCTTTAAGACAGTTTAATGGAAGAATTTTACATTTTAAAATGCTAATTCTTATTATAAAATAATATCATATTATTACTTAAAATGGCAAGTTCTCATCCACTTCCTCAAAGGCTTTTTCATTTTCTACAAACTCTTTGATTGCTTCTTTTTCTGCAATACTTCTTTCTTCTTCACTTTCGTTTAAATCCTTTGATTTAGGTTTGCTTAAGAATTCTACTTTATTTAGATATAATCCACTCAAATATCTTGTGTTCCCCTCCTCATCTATATCTTTCCATGTTCTGTACGAGCAATCAACATATACTAAGCAACCTTTTGTTAAATACTCTGATACAAGCTCTGCTCTTTTTCCAGTAGCTGTTATTCGAGGATAATCAACCTCATCTTCATTTTTAGTCCCTCTGTTTATTGCAAGTGTAAAATTCGCAAATGTTGTTCCTCTTGAAGATTGACTTCTTTCTGGATCCTTTGTTAATCTTCCAATAAATTCAGCTTTATTTAGCATTAATATAACCTCCTTAATTATTACTTTCTTATATTACCATAATAAATGATGTAAAATCGTTCTGCAGTACAAGAAAATATATAACCTCTTCTCATTTTGAGAAGAGGTTATATATTTTAAACTTCCTTTGCAATTATATTTAAATATTCTTTTGCTAATTCTTCATAGGCAATTGCAACCTTACTTTTTGCAGCATAGTCCATTATCGAAATACCCTTTTCGGCTGATTCTGGAGCTCTTACAGATGCAGGTATCTCTGTATCTAATAGCTCCACTTTTTTATCTGACTTAATAGCTTCTATTAAATTTCTAACACTTTTACATCTCCTATCTACCATTGTAAATAATCCAAATGTATTTTTTATATCTTCATTAATTCCATCTAATACTTCATCTACTGTTTTTAAAAGTTCTGTCATCCCATTAACAGAAAGATAAGATGGTGAAATAGGAATTATTAAATCATCTGCTGATGCTAGTGCATTTACAGAGTATATTCCTAACGATGGCAGGCAGTCAATAATTACAAAATCAAAATCAAACGATGATTCTATTATTCTAAGCATACGGACGAGAACATACTCCCTATTTAATGTTCCATTTGCATCACGCTCTAAACCTGCGAGTCTTATATCTGATGGAATTATATAAAGATTATCATTTAATCTTATCATAACCTCTTCTATATGTTCTTTTGTTATTTTTTTATTTATAGATAAACTATATAATTCCACTATGCTTTGATTTTTTTCCTCAATGTTCCTCAATCCATTTGCTACTGTTAAAGAGGCTTGTGAGTCTAAATCTATCATTAGGACTTTTTTCCCAGCTCTTGCAAGTTCGCTTGATAAATTTAATGTAGTAGTAGTTTTTCCAACTCCACCTTTTTGATTTATGACTGCAATTGTTCTCATTTTTATATCCTCTCTTCCTGCTCTGCAAAGAATTTTTCATCTTCATACGCATCTTGTCTTTTTTCTATTTGTTGTTTTGTATAATCTAGTAATAAAGATTCTATCAACTCTTTTATTTCATTTTCATTTAAATTCTGTACTTCTTTAACTATTATTGGATTAAATTTTGAAATATTTAGAGGTATTTTTATTTGTTTACTTTCCTCTTTAATTATCTTTAAGGTTTGAAAATAATTAGTTATATCTTCTTCTGTTGCAGGAATTAATTCTAAATTTTCTCTATGTTCTTTTGTTATTTTTTTAGGAATTAGTTTATAATCACTTAACAAAAGTGTATTTATAATATTTTGTCTTTGTTCATCCAAAAATGCTAAATTATAAGCACTTTCCATTGTAATTTTTCTATCATCTAATCTATCCAGTAATTGTGGTATTAAATATGATATTTTTATATATCTTGCAACCTTTGCTTTACTAAATAATGAATTTTCGGTTATTAAATCAAGAGTCCATTTATTTTTATTTAACCTCTTCTCATTTTGAGATGAGGTTAAATCTGTACGCTCACCAGATTTTCTTTTTAGGGAATCATACTTTAAACGATATGCTCTTGCTTGTTCTGATGGTAAAATATTTTCTCTATATTTATTACAGTCTACCATTATTGAATAAGCATCTTCATCAGATACATCTATAATTTCACAAGGAATTAATGCAAGACCTAAAATTTCTGTTGCAGCATAAAATCTTCTATGTCCAGAGATAATTTCATATTTACCATCTTCTATTGGTCTAACAAGTAGAGGCGTCAATATTCCGTTTTCTTTTATACTTTCTGCTAATTCCTGCATTTCATCATCATTTTTAACAAGATATGGATTTTTATCCGATGGAATTATATCTATATTTTTTATTTTCTTTAGTGTGCTTATTTTTTTTCTTTTATCATCCAATATTATGTTATTAAATAAACTATCGTTTGGATTTTTTCCTATCTCATTCTCAAATGGATTGAACTCTTTTATAATCTTTCCCATTTTTAACCTCTTTTCTTTAAACCATCTGCATACTTTAAAATTTCTCCAAAATTTATAAAGTAGTAGTCGTCGTCATAATAATTTTCTTGGATATATACCTCTGTATATATATATTCCACTTTATCTGTATCTATAATTTCTTGATATGAGTTATTAAACTTTTCTAATGTTTTTTCTGCATCTTCTAAGGAAAAAAAACTATCTAGAATTGATGGTTCTATATGTGATTTTATTTGCGATAAGCCGACTTTTAAATTCTTAAATTCTTCTTCAGTTAAATTAAATTTAGTTGAAACAAGATTATACATTTTTTCATATTCCATAGTAATCTCCTTTCAATATAATTTCAGTTTCTTCTTTGTTTTCTTTTTCCTCTTTTTTTATTTCCTTTAAAATATTATTTAGATCAGCAGGATTATTTCTTATATATTCTTTTACAACGATTCTAATATCTTCTTTTTCAAATAGTTCTTCAAACTCTTTTACAGTAGCTTTTTCTATATTATATTTAATATATTTCTTTGAGTTAAATTCTGCAGTGGTGAGTCCTCTTTTTAATTCTCGTGCAACAGATGGTTCTCCCCAATCCGTAGAATTAACTATCTGTTGTTTTGTTAATCCCTCTTTTGCTAAAGCCTGCAAATACTTTCTTTCGTTGTAAGTCCATCTTTTTCCTTGTCTTCCCATTTTTTCCTCCTAAATTTCATCAAGATAATACGCTGCAAAGAACATAAATATATTTGTGTATTTTTTTAATGTTTGCTCGTGAGCAATATCCATATGTTTATATTGTATCTCATTTACTGTATGCTCAAATATCATTTCACGATATTCAATTGGTATTTCTTCAAATGCCTTGTCAATCGCTATTAATCTATGCATATTTTTTGTCTTGTAAATAGCTTCTTTTTCTACTTTTGAATTATAAGTATCATATACTTTATTTTTATAAATTCCTTGCGACTCAGCTTTATATTTATTGTATCCTCTAACAGTCCATTGTACTAGCTTATATGTTTGCCGATCTAACTTATAGCTAGATGGAGCATTTTCATAAGCTCGTAGTTGTCTATCTTTTTTCCCCATAATAGCACCTACCTTTTAAAATAAATGAGACGGAATATTATACATTGAAATAAGTTCGTTCATTTTTCTATTTAACATAGCAATTTTATTATCTAGCTCTTTAATCTCTAAAGAATTCTTATCACTGAATAACATCTTCGTTTTTTTAATATTTGTCTGATTAATTTCTTTTATGATCTCATTTAAATCTGGATACTTATTTAAGACTTCCTCTTTTTGTTTATTAATTTCTTCCTTTTGCTCTCTTTTAATTTCCTCAGCAGTTTTTTTCTTTCTTTTGATTCCATCTTTTTGAGCAAATGATAAACAGCCTGCGTAATCATCGTTATATTTTACATTTTTCATCTGATAATATATTGACAATCTATTAATTATTAGATCAGCATTTTCATATTCTTTTTTAAATGAATCATATTGTGATTGAGTGAGGTTTACATTTTTAAATGTTCCATATGATTCATATTCATCAGCATTTATTGGTTTTATTTCTTCTATTTTTTGACTTTTAGATGTAATTGATTTTTTTTCTTCATTTCTACTTTCTCTTCTTTTATCAGCTTCTTTTGATGATGTACCGATGTTTGAAACCACATAAGGAAAAGTAAAAATTATATCATGCTCATTTTTTTCATATTTTATAAGATTATTTTCTTGATAATATATTAAAGCATCTCTTATTGTTTTTTTATCCCGTTCGCATAATTGTGCTAACTTCTCTAAGTAATTCTCTTTACCCTTTAAAGAGATTGTAATTTTACCTGCTTCTTCTAGGGAAATTAGATAGAGTTTTAGAAGAATAACAATAAATGTATCTGCATTTTTAGGTTGGCTTTTAAGTCCTTTTATACTTTTCGTATTAAAAAAATTATCTTTTAATCTAATATACCAGTACTTTGTGTTCTTCATTTTAATAATCCTTTTTTACTTTCTGTTTAATAAAAATATATTACAAGCCTTTATTTTTCGTTTTAAGCGATTTTAATTTATTTTTAATTATTATACCGACGAATAATATAAAACCCTCTGTAATCTTAATTTTGTGCCTTATATCTAATACCCTTTTATAAAATATAAGTTTATATATAGATTAATATATATTATTTATTAATTTTATTTAAAGTAGAGTGAGAGCTATAGTAAGCGATTTTGTCCACACACACATTAATTTATACCTTTAAAAATTTGCTCTATTAATATATATTAAAATACAAGAATACGGATAAATGTTTAAATACACAAATATATCTGCATTTTTTTCAGTTTAATTCTATAACTAATAATTATATATGTCAATATCTTTTTTAAAATTATATAAAAATATTTTTATCATTATATAAAAAACATAGATTTAGTAGTAGAATAGTAGTATAATCACATTATAAAAAATAATATTTCAGTTTAGCAAAGGAGATCATATAAATAAAAAGAGGTTGTACGACCTCTTTTATTTATCTTTATTATAATCTAGATTGTTAAGAACAATAAACTCAAGTATATTAATAACATATGCAGGTGGTTTCCTTTTACCACTTTCCCATTGCGAAATAGTTATTTGAGGTATTTTATATTTTTCTCCGAATTTAGCTTGACTTAATCCAGTAAAAGCTCTTATTTCTCTTATATCCATTAACTCCCCCTTTCTTAGTTATCAGCGAAATTAACAAGCATTTCAGTTGTAAATTTTAATTGCATTTCTAAGACTTTTTTATTAAATTCATAATCAGAAAATTTAGGTGCATTATCAACATATTTTAATATTTCATTTGATATATTGTTTGGTAATCCAATCAATCTAATTACATGGAGCTTTCCATTATCACTATCAAACATTAATAATTGTAGTGATAATCCCTCATTTGGAAGTAATTCTGAAACAATATTATTTGTATGTACCCTTAATGGTGTATCTGACCATAAGTTATCACCAAATTTATGTAAAAGATAACATATACCATCAATATAAATGAGTTTAAATTTATATATACTTTTCTTATTGAATGAATTTATCTCTTCCTGTGATGGGGATTGCATGAAAACTACTAATTTTAATCCATCTAAAGAATAATCTAAGCAAGTTAGATCTCTTTTTATTGCATATTTACTATATATTCTTCCTACTTTTAAAATTTCTAAATGCTCCATAATATTCTCCTTTTATTTAGATATTTTTTCTTTGATTAGAGAGTTAAAAACTCTTTTAGTATTTTTATATTCTTTGTGATGTAAAATTAAATCAGCATATGAATTATATTCCTTAATCCACTTTACTTTATTTGCAGTAGTTTTATATTTAGAAGTAGAACCTTTTATAGAATGATCATTTTTAAAATATAGCCAATCACCTATTATAATTCCTGCAACCTCATCATATCCTACGATACGAGGGTGTTTTCTTGTTCCACCCCATACTTCAACATTTATAACGCCGTACTTAAATGTTATTTTTTCATCTTTATTTATATTCTTATAATTAGCATATTCTTCATCAATTGAATCCTTGTATTCTAATATTCTTTCTGCTATTAAAGGTAAGGAGTAATGATCTGTTTTGTTAAAATAAGAACTTGTATGATGCCATGAAGATGGGTAAGTTTTTTTTGCTATATACTTCCATTTTGATATAGAAAGTTTTTTTAAAAAATCAAGGTCGTCTTCTTTAAAATCTAAGCTATATTCATTTAAAAAAGTATTAACAAGATTTTTGTTAATCATTGATAATGGTACTTCATATGATTCTATTGCATCAGCACTTCTTTTACTTCTACTATATCCCTCATATCCACTATTTCCAAACATTTTAATCTCCTTTGCTAAACTGAAATATTATTTTTTATATTTATATTTTACCATTCAATGAATGATAAAACAATATATTTTTAAAGAAAATTTGATTTTTATTTAAGTAAATGACAATGCACTCACGCACTATCGTTTGTGGCTGACGCCTTTCGTTTCACTTCAGTTGTCTATTATTTTATTCATTAAAAAAGAGAGAGTTTTATCTCTCTCGATCGCTTTGCTTAATCCATCTTGAAAACCCATCTGATAGTAAAAACTGTAATTTTTTTCTATTGTCTAAATCAAAAAACTTATTCATCCTCATTCTCCTCACATTTTTTTAGTTCATCCTCTATTTCTGATAATCTTTTTATTAATATTTCTTTTTCGTTTAATAAGCGTTCTTTTTTATCTTGTTTTTTAATAATTGTAAGCTTTGACTTCTCTTCCTCCGAAAGTTTTTCATATTCCTTTTTATATATTGTGCTTCGCAAAATCACATCACGTTCATCCCAACGGTCAAATACGGATGGATACTTTGCGCTGCCTCCTGTTTTATCAAATTCTCCTTGCATAATTGCAGTGTCATTTAATATTACTTCTGCGTCACGACTTGGGCGATATACCGTAATAAAGTTGCCAATCCTTATATCATCAGTGTCACGATTCTCAAAGTCTTTAGCATTGTACTCCACTATCATATACTCTTCTTTTCCAGTGAGATCAACTCTATATATTTTTAAGATTGCATCATAGACTTTATCTTCAAAATCCTCGCTAACTTCCCATACCTTTAGTTCAGCATTCCATTTCCCTTGTAAATTTCTCATTTTACTTACAAAACTTCTGCTGTAAGGCGATGTAATTAGAAGCTTATTATTATTTCTTTTGATTTCGATATTCATTTTAACTCCTTTACTAAACTGAAATATTATTTTTTATATTTATATTATACCATTCATTGAATGGTAAGTCAAGCAAAAAAAAAATAAAGTCTGAGAAAATCAGACTTTAAATTTTCATACATTCTTGTTAGTTTAATTTGCCAAGCATATAATATATCAACATATCTTTTGCAAATAAAGGCATATACATTATATAGATCTCGTTTTCAAAGTCGTATTGATAATACTCTAGTTCATCAAAATAATAAAGCAGAGATTTATATATATATTTTTTTTCTATTATATTTGATTTTTTTTCTTTTTCATCATTTAAAATATTTTCGATTTTATCTAAATCAGAACGGAGAGATTCAGATAAATAATCGTATTGAATTGATGTTAAATAAAATTCCGACTGCATATTACTGTAACTCCTTATATATAATAAATCCTAAAAGCCGTTCCTTATTTTGTGATGTAATATCTAGTTCATATTCTTGTGTAATGCTATTATGTTTTACAAAATCGGTCAAGCATAAGACTAACATTTCAATTTGAAATACCATATTACTTAAAGTAACATCCTCTATATTAACTATTTTTTCTTTTAGTTTAACAAGTTCATCTTTTAAAAGTGCCTTTAAATTATTATATTGCAGGTTAGTTAAATAAAGTTTATCTTCCTGCAGGTTCGTTGAATATAGATTATCTTCCATAACTGTTAACCTCCAGTTCAGCCATTTTCTCATTATATTCATAGATAGCTTGATTTTTTAAGCTCTGTATATCCTTTTTAAGCGATTTTTTTAAGGTATTAAGTGCTTTACTCATATCAAATAAGCTACCCTTTATATTATACTTTAAATCGCTTAAAATTGCATTTTTTTTGCTTGTATAAATATCTAAGGCACTATTAATAGAATTAGGTTCGCTTAACTTTTTACATTCAGATAAAATTGCATTTCCAAATCGAGAATATAATTCATCTATCTTTTCATTTGTAAACTTTCCTTGTTTATATGAATTTCCATAGCTTTGAGCATACTTATATTCGATAGAATTTAATTCATCTTTTAGACTTTTAAATTCTTTATTATAATTATTAGATATGAACCAATCAGTAAGTTCATCTATATCAGCTCTTATAGGCTCTAATATATTCATATTATATTTCCACATGGATTTATCTGCAGGTAGTCTTTCTACAATGTATTCAAGCCTATTTTTAAATTCCATGCTTTCTTTCATAGCATCGTTTACTTTAAAATTTATAATAATATCATCCCTTATAATCTTATTTATGTTTTCATTAAGTTCTTTTCCACCAATCGCTAGATTTATAAAAGTTGATTTTGTTTTATTTAAAGTATTAGGCTTAAGTTTTCCTCTTTGCTCTAGTTTTCCATTATACATAAAACATCTACCCTCACCATCAATCCAAGATGGAGCAGGATCGATCATACTCAGATGTATGTGTATATGCTCAGTGTTGTAGTGGATTGCACCTGACCATATAAAGTTCTCCATATTTTCGTTCTTTTGTAATGTTATCATTGCAGCTCTTGTATATTCCATGAGTAAATCAGAACGCAAAACACGATCATCAGCCATAAGTCCATTTTCTTTAAGCCATTCATCTTTAAATGTAAAGAGATATTTTTGTAAATTACTACCTTTGCTTTCTGCAAGTTTATATTGCTCTTTTAATTGCTTTTTTTCTTCTTTTGTTAAACTATTAAGAGTTGCAGTAAAAACACCCTCAGATTTTTCAGAGTTCCCCATATACTCTAGATACTCACTAGAATCTTTAGCTTGTGCACGATCCATATAATCTATATATCCTGCTGCCTTTAGCTTTTTATTATTATCATATCTCTTAAATTGTGCTTTAAAAACGCATCCTGCAGTATCCATTTATTCACTCCTTATAAAATGCTTTATTTTGTTGTCTTTTTTCTATTTTGCGTATAACAGTATTCTTTGCTGATTCCATAATCTGATGTTCATAGTTTTCAGTAGAAACAACATTCTTTACAAGATTTTTTTCATCAAGATTGTATAATATAGTATTTAAAACTTGTAACATCATTTCTATATTTATATCAATTGCTTGTAGTTTATTCTTTAGTTTGTCAAAAGACACACTATATTTTTCATCAAGAACATTTAATATATGATTTGCAATTCTTTGCTCATCTGCAGTGCCTAGATAGTTGTTTAATGCTTCTTCGATAATTGTTGTTTGACTTTTACCACTTTTATTTATAAATAATTTAAGCTCATCAGCAATGTTTTCTGATAATCTAATTGAAATCATTTTCTTTTCATTACTCATCATCACTCACCTCAAATATCTTACTTAAAATTCTATTATTTTTTTCTATAACATCCGTTGTCATTTTTATTATCTGTTCGTATCTTATTGCAGTTGCGTTTAGCTCTGGAGCAAGTGCAATCTCATTTAGCTTATTTAATAGAAATTCATTTCTTGATTTATCTTTTTTTAATGCATCAATCTTTGCCAAAACATCATTTGATACACCTCGAATCTTTATATCCATTATTACCTCCTGCGAACAACCATATATAATATAATGAGCATAAGAGAAAATTGACCCCAAAACATTGGGGAATTGGTAAAACCAATTATTTTTTATGACCCCATAAAACTATATAATGATATACAAATGATATACATATTGTATAAATATATATTTAAATACAAACAAATGATATACAAATGATATACATATTTTTATCAAAACCCTATTTTGTATATCGTTTTGATATACATATTTTTGTCAAAACCCTATTTTATATATCGTTTTGATATACATATTTTTGTCAAAACCCTATTTTGTATATCGTTTTGATATACATATTTTTGTCAAAACCATATTTTGTATATCGTTTTGATATACAAAATAGGAATATTTAACAGTTTAATTATACATCGTTATGTATATAAAAATCAATCAACTCTCTTTTTTCTGTTTTTTAATGATTTTAATTCATCTTCTAATGCCTTTAGCTCTTCATATTTTTCATCTAGTCCTTGCTCTAATTTAAGTTTTGTATCTTCAAGAGAATCTATTTCTGCTTTCTGATTTTTTATTTCTGAATCAGACATATATTTTTTATTAGCTTCAAAAGTTTTCTTTTTTTCATCTATTGCTTTTATCTCTGATTTTGCTTTTTTAATTTCGGACTCTTTATCAGCTATCTTTTTTTCTTGATACTTATATAGACTATTTAGCCTATCTAGTATGTATTCCTTTTCGGTTTTATTTAAATCAATACTACTATTTTTTACATTCTTTTTATTTAATACAATACTAGCAGTTATATTATCTTTCACTTTATCCCTGCTAACTATTTTAGGAGCGAGAAATATTTTTACTTCCCTATATCCCTTTTTTAAGTTTTCTATCCTTATAACAGAAAATAAAGGCTTGTTGTATATCTCTTTAAATACAGGTTTAGAAAATCTTTGTTCTGAAATTGTGTAAGCATAATGATAATCATTTACATTATCAAGACTTTTATTTTCGTAAGCTAACACTATTTCCATTGTTTTCTTATCTTTATCGTAAATACTACTTATCAGTGTTACGGATCGATCCTGCATATAGTTTACTTTCTGTCCTACTTTTGTTTCTGTTGATAAAGGTTTATGTATCCAAAGTTTAGATGTAAAAAAAACAATATAGATTAGTAATATAATTAGAGCAAAGTATATTAATGACTTTGATTGTTTCTTTTCTATATATACTCTGTCCTTTAGCTCTATTTCTTCTCTATTCTCTTTTACAGTATTCATATTTTACCTCTAATGTTCTTGTTTAAAATTTGTTATCTTTGTTTATTACTTTAGTTCATTTTATTGATTGGTAGTGTTCTTATTAGTTTTTCCCCCTCAAATGTTTCACCCTTCTTAGTAATCGATAATCCGTTTTCACGACATATTTCATTTGAAAGATTTCTTAATACATAAATGTCGGTTTTCTTCATCTGAAACTTTTTACCTGTGCTGGCATTTACGGAGTTAACGATAAAGTGAGTATATATACGCCCATTGTCATTATGCGTTGCAATCAAAACCTCAAAGTCTTTGAATAGCTCTGCTCTCTCTACAAATTGATATGCTAATTCGTGAGCCTTTTCTAAGTCTATTTTTTCATCTTTATGATATGACTGGATAAAATGCTTATGTGTTCTTCCTCCAGTTTTGTTCCACAATTTCTTAGTAATAGACATCTGCTCTTTTGCATACTTTGCGTTCAAATTATATCCACTAACTAATTTCCCATCTGTCTTTTTTTTAGTAACATTATTAATAGCTCTAGTTATACTTGCTTTTGAAGATACGACTTTAATAATTGCCATACTTCTTCCCACTCCTTTTCCATCTTAG